>Ga0209491_10005602_pt1 | contig 18218 bp, 10 predicted proteins | sample BON02_FD_187213 | JGI IMG/M metagenome (GOLD analysis project Ga0209491, IMG submission 187213) | Freshwater microbial communities from Lake Bonney liftoff mats and glacier meltwater in Antarctica - BON-02 (SPAdes) (version 2) | ecosystem: Environmental > Aquatic > Freshwater > Ice > Glacier...
GTTCAACCACTTCCATGCTATCAGTATATCATTTGGCCCTAGAGACTCGAGAAACTGGAAACGCCTGCTGCGAGCATGCCGGGTTGGCGTCCTGGTGGCTCCTGGAGCGTTCCGGGAAGGTCCGTGAAGTCCTGAGCATTCCAATCAGGCATGGTGGCCGCCTGGCTGTGTGTATTCTGAGTAGCTGAGATTCAGGCTTTACTCTGGTACCATGGAGAAACGTGCTTGAGGTCCGAGTCGCAAGTACTTAATGGGAACTCACTTCCAGCCTCCTTGTCTGAGGTCCTGTCCATCCCGAAGGCCAAGCCAAGAGTCTCGTGTTCCCCATCCAGGCATGCATGCCGCCTGGCTTTGTACATTCTGAGTATCCGACACTTCAGGCTCCCTGCTGATAGTATGGAGAAACGTGTTTGAGATCTGAGTCGCATGTGATTGATGGGAACTCAATTTGAGCCTCCTTGTCACTGCTCCTTCCCTCCCCAAAGGTCTTTGGAGTCCGGAGCAGCCGTATCCGACATGCGCGCCGTCTGGCTCTGTACATTTTGAATAGCTTGAGGCCCAGACTTCCTGCTGATAGTATAGAAAACCGACACATTGAGGTCTGACTCGCGTGTAGTTGATGGTGACTCTCTTTCAGCCTCCTAGACACTGTTCCCTTCCTTCCCAAAGGCCCCTCGTGTCTCAAGCCCTCCGCATCTGAGATGCGCGCCGTGTGGCTTTGTATATTTTAAATAGCCCACGTTCTAGGCTTCATGCTGATAGCATGGAAGTGGTTGAACTATGTCTGAAGTACACGGGAACTTGTTTCTAGCCTACTACTCCTAGCTCCTTCCCTCCCCACAGGCCTTGGCGACCAGAGCGACCGCAATTGACATGACGCGCCGTCTGGCTTTGTACATTCCGAGTTGCTCAGGCCCCAGGCTCCCTGCTGGTAGCATGGAGATGGCTGAGCTATGTCTGAGGCGCGTGTAGTTGCTGGGAACTCACTTCTAGCCTCCTTGTCACTGCTCCTTCCTTCCCAAAGGCCCCTGGAGTCTCAAGCCACCGCGTGCGACATGCGCGCCGCGTGGCTTTGTACATTCTGGGTAATCAAGGTCCCAGACTCTCTGCCAATAACACGGAGATGGCTGAACTATGTCGGGGTCGCGAGCAATAACTGGCAAGGGCCCATTTTCAGCCTCCTTGGCACTATACCCCTCCCGGAGGCTCCAGGAGTCCCTCGCACCCTCAAACAAGCATACGGGCCGCATGCATTTCAGCTAAAGCGATAGCCCAGGCCCCAGACTCTTTGCCAATAACACGGAGATGGCTGAACTATGTCGGGGTCGCGAGCAATAAGTAGCAAGGTCAAGTTTCAGTCTTTTGGGCACAATATCCTTCCAAGAGGTCCGGGAATCCCTCGCACCCTCGAACACGCATGCGCGCCGCACGCATTTCAGCTAAAGCGATGGCTCAGAACCTGGATTACATGGTGATAGCACGGAGCTGCCTAATCAATGTCGAGATCGCGCGCACTAACTAGCAAGGTCCCACTTTGGTCCTCCTCCTTGCTCGATTTTACCATGAGGGGCCCATAGTACCCCGAAATGTGACATACGAACCGCGTGCAATTCATAATTTCGATAGTTTAGCACCTCAGCTCCATGCTGCCATCATGAAGCTGCCTCCACGAGGTCGCAGTCGCGTGCAAGGGCCGTTCAGCCGCCAGGGCCTCGTATAAGCACAACCCCCCCATCTATCTGGGGGACCCCCTAGCACCCGCCCATGACCTAGCCAACCTTTGTATGCTTGGGCCAATGGATAATCCAGTGCCAGGGCTCCACACTGCTTCCATTTTTACGCCTGCTTTCATGACTGAGGTAAGTGGCTGCGCCCTTGTGGTGCCACTGTCTGCCACATGCCCTGCGCCTTCATCGCTTTTGAGCATGAGGACCCAGGAGCGTGAGGCACGCCGGCCTTCCCGAACCCCAACCCCTAGCATTATCGAGAGTTTAAAAATCAAATTACCTGGTGATGCCATCGATACCACAATTCACAGTCGGGGTCGCGTGCATTTGTAGGCCACCATTCCCAACCTCCTCCCTAAGGCCCATTTCGACACGGAGGCCTCCCCAAACGCACGTCCCCACTTCTCGACAAGGGATGGCCACCAGGACACCAAACCTGGCGCGTTCAATTGGCCGTCTTGAGAGGCTTGTACAGCCAAAGTACAAGCCCAAACAGTCCTGACAAACAAGAGTACCAGTGGGTTCTCCTGACACTTTTGCCGTCGAACCCCACTCAGGTGCTTCGCGGATTCGAGATTGGCGAGGGAATTGGCTGCTTTATTCCTTACCCTCCAAGCCCTACAACCTTGCTGACCACCACCACCACACGACCACAACCACAGGCTGGCGTCTCAGGCGACATGAGCAGTGCCAAGGAGGCGGCGCAGTGGCAGCGGCGGCAGCAGAAATTGCTAGTCCGGGTCAAATTTCCAGACGCCTGGCAGCAGGAGGTTGCCATCAAGGGGTTACTCGAGGGAGGCAACATCGACGTCCTCTTCCAACTCCTGGCCACGGGCAGCAGCGGCGGCGACGGCAGCAGCAGTAGCGGCTCACGCAGACTAGATCGTCAAGGCTCCGCGCGTACCCTTTGCGACGACGAGGAGGACGACGATGACGCAGAAATCGGACTGGGCGCCTCCTCTTCCTCCACCGGGGCGGCGGCGGCAGTGTCCCTACCCACCTTGGCAGTGGCCACCGGTGTGTGCCATGGTCTGGAGCATCTGGTGCGGCACGGCATGGCTGGTGTGGGGGGTGTCGTCAAGCGAACGTTGGCAGTCTTGGAGGAGACCTTGCTCTATGCGTCCTTTCTTCCACACCGGCATCAGCAGCAGCAGGTGCAAAGCTTGCTGGCCTTGTATGTAGGCACCTTGACCCAGGTGGTGTTGGACGGTGTTGCTCAAGAGCGTGGCCGTGGTAATACGGACGCTGCTTTGCTTTGGTGTGAGCAGGCTCCTCTAGTCCTGGCTCTAGGCCTCAATCAGGCCCGCATGACGCCCTTGGTACTGTCCGAGGCCAGCTTTTTCGAAGCTCGACAGGTACCGGCGCATCCTGAGGTGACGCTGGTGGCACTGCAAGCCCCTCTCCTCGTTGCTGGTCTTCTGGATGCGCAATCGCCCGAAAGCAAGGTAGCTTTTGTGGAAGCATTGGGGTCTATGCCCCTTGACTACATCCCACAAACTGCTTTGGCGGCCTTGGCCTCCTGCTACCTGGAGCTCTTGAGCTTCTTGCCCTGGCCCGCCTTGACCTTTCCAACAAAAAGTAAAGGACGGGGTCCAGTCTTGTCGAGTATCGAGGGGAGCGGAGGAGGGGGAGGGGCGGGCTCGTCCGCAGCGACAGACGCTCAGCTGGTGGTGCAGTTCAGCAAGATTGTCTTTCACCTGGTGTGCCACTTGGAGGCTCCGGGGGATGTCCGTATCGTGGGTCGTCGGCTCGCCCATCATCTTGTCAAGCACGCCCTGTCTGTGGTTGTCCAAGGATCGACGGCTGTGCTGCCCATGTCCATGCTTTTACCCCTCCTCGTCATGCTGGAGCGCCTGGCCGAGCACGATGCGACGTTGTTGGCGCCCGACTTCCCCCTCCTGTCCTACATCCTGGTGGCCATGGGCAAGGCAGGCGTCTGTGGCAGGGAACGCATTGCGCTGCTAGCGGTCCTCCAGGCCATTCTGAAAAGTCACAATGACCAGGAAGGTGGAGGTGTCTCGTCACCTCTTACGTCGCATGCCCTGCACCGGAGTCTGTACCCACTCCTGAGCTTGACCAGTGTAAGTGACGCGGCGGCTCCACTCATCGCTCTCGTAGAGGAGCGCATACGGACGGCACCTTCTTCTGTGCCTTCTTTTGGCTCAGGGCCAGGCCGAGGCTTGCGAACACTTCTGGCGCAAGCCCCCTCAGCTTTCTTCCAGCAGTCGGTCGCCTCGCTGGTCAACAGCCTCGATGGGGCGCCCGAGAACGACCCCACGACAATGTGGCAGCGGGAGTGGGCCCTCTTTCTGGTCATGGGCATGTTGTTTAATGAGGACGCGGCGGGGGAGTCGGATGGGGTGACCATCGCCGAGGAGGCGCAAGGTCTGTTGGAGGCTCTGGTGGCTCAGGACAAGAAGGGTTTCGTGGGAGCACGACTGTTTCCTGCCGTGCTCTACCGCTTGGATCGATGCGGCAAGGCTATCTTATCAAGCACGGGAGCGGCATCAGCGACGACGACGATGGCCGTGGCACGGCTGCAATCTCGGTTATTGTGGTTGCTGCCGGCCTTTGGATCGCACGGTGTAGGAGCGCAGTTGGTGCAGGCATTTCTCCAGCGTCTCGCATCCGCGCCAGCTCTTGCCGAGGCCAGCAAAGCTGCTCGCGCTCCTGGGGGGACAAGCCAACTCCAAGGCCGTGTGGGCCTCTGCACGGCAAACCTGGGTACGGCTACTTTGGCCCTTTCCGCTGCCCTCTACCGGCGCAACACTCGAACATTTTCGCGATTGCGACAACTGGTGTTGGCGGCGGAAGCTGATGCGACCTCGGCGGCAGCGGCCTCCAGGGCGTTGGGCGACGAGGTCGACGACTTCCGCTTGGCGCGCGTGCTGGCCATCTCTGACGTGGTGCGCGAGGACCCGGAGGCCGGCTCGGAGTTTGTTGGGTTGCTCCAGACATACTTGATGGACGCCCAGCTGCCCGGCGTGGTGGCCACTGCTGTAGACTGCATGACATATCTCTGCTCGGCGGACTGCCTTGACTATTTGGCAGCGGCACGCATTTTGCAGAAGAAGGGCCGCGTTCAATTCAAGGGTCACCCTCTGGTCCTGGCCAATCTGGCAGATTTTTTTGGCGCAGGAGCTTACATCTTCGACTGCACCCCGCGAACGGCTGCCGAGAGCGAAGAGGACGAGGGAGAGGAGGCTGGAGGAGCTGGCATGGAGTATGGTGGCGACGAGGACGGGGAACGACGGCCCCGCTTACCTGAACGCCACCTGGTACATCTGACAGATTACCTATGGCTGCTCGCGCAGCAGCCCTCTGAGAGCGTTCGACGACAGGCCTATTTGGCGCTCGCAGGGTACGTACCGGCGCTTCTTGCGAGTGAGGAAGAAGATGTGCCCCTGGATCTGCGGCGCCGCATCTTTCAGGCGCTCCAGGAGGATGGCGATGCAGGAGCTCGCGGGGGACTAGTGGACTTGCTGAAAGAGGCGTTCTTGGTTGAGACGGAGGATTCGGGCACGTGGCGCCGCACGCTGCTACGCACTGGAGGAATCAGCGGGGCCGATGCGAGTCAAGCCGCCGCCGCCGCTGCTGCTGGTGCTGCTGCTGCTAAGCCCTCTCGCAAAACCTTGAAAGCTCTTCCTACTGCAGACGAGGTTTTTGGCTTGTATCAAAAGCACCAACAGGACGTTCCCGGACTGGCGGGCGCTACCTTGCACGCTTTGGGCAGGAAACGGCGGTGGTTACCCTCAGCGTCAACGACAATGGGGAACAGTAATATGTTGGAGGTGTTTGTGGATGCGCTGAGTGATGAGGACGGAGGCGGGCGTTGCGTTGTACAGCGTTTGCTCGTGCCCCATAGCTTCTTGCGCTTTCTTCCAGCTTTGATTCAGGAGCGCGCCGCCAGCCGTCCCGCGTCCTTGGCGGGTACGTTGGAGGCTGTGGAAGAAGTAAAAGCTGTCATCCAGTCGGTCATGGAGCAGCATCGACAGCAAGGGCGCGACATGAATAACTGCTTCCTGGCCTTGGCAGCGTTGGCCAACGCCCTGCCGGCTCAGCTTTCTCACAAGACCGCTGAGGTGGTGGCCACGCTCCGAGCGGCCGTCATGTCTGACGCGGCCACGGGTATTGCCTTGGACATCCCCACGCTCCTCGTTTCTTTGGGGCTCGCAGGCCGGTGTTTAGGGCCTGCCGACGCCGAGTGCGCGGTGGCATTGGCTCGAGAGGTGTTTGTGGAGCACACGCAGGCAGCTTTTGCGACCCGCACGGATTGGGGATGGTGCCAGTGGGGTGCGCTCGTCGGGGCAGGCGTGCTGACGGATTGGGTGCGGCAAGTTTACTCTCCCGACGCTGCCACATTGGAGCTCCTGGCTACTGTAATCCGGAGCTGCCTAGGCACGTTGCAAGAGCAAGCGTTGCATTCGGAAGCTGTGGCGAGCATGCTCCAGGGGCCCACAGGGTCCTTCTCCTTGGAAGGGCTGGTGCAACAGCGCAACGGTGCGGGTGAGGCTGGGGCGAGTTCCAGCACGGGATCAGCTCTGGTTCCCTGGGCAGCGATCGATTTGGGCGAGGCTGCGTGGTCCTCGTCCTTGTCCTCGTCCCCATCGGCGACCAATGATAGCAGCAACAACCAAAAGCTGGCCGTAGTGGGGGCCTCGTGGGCGCTGGCCATCCTGGCTCCCAACCTTGCACATGTAGGGCTGGAACGGGCCCTTTTACAGCTCTACCACGTTTTGCGGGCCGCGGCTCGAGGAGGGGTTCCAGCTGTGCATTTCCCCTTGGGAGTGGTGGCGGCATTAGCGCTCAAGGCGGATTTGCTCGACTCGAATGACATTTTTGCGCTGTTGCAAGAATTGGTGGCTCAGATTGGGGACGCGAGGTCTGGGGACAAAATAGCGGAAGGTGCGGACAAGCACGACGACGATAATAGTGCCCTCTTGCTAGGCGTCGCACACTTGGCCGTCAGCATTCAAGGCGTTGTGACCCTTCCGGCAGGCCTGATGGATGGGCTTAAGCGCCGGCTGGCGGGGCTTGTTAGGACGCTGTCGAGCACAGGAACAGCTGCAGCGTCGGGGGAGCCGCAACAGCAGGCACGTACGCTGGCTGCTTCTTTGAGCATGTACACAGTTCTGGCGAGCGGCGGACCTCTGTTGGACATTATGGGCAGGGAAGTCGGGGCCGGGCTAAGCGCCGAGCGCACTACCGCGGGCATGACCGCGGATCTGGTGGAGGCCCTGCGTCGCGGCGTTCTACAGTCGCCCAGTCAGCGGCAACGCAGCGGCGCAGCGCGCATGTTGGGCTTGTTGGTGGCCTTGAAGGAGGAGGAAGAGGAGGAGGACGAGGTAGAGACAGGAGAGGACGGAGGGAGTGGAAGGGTCCCAGGTGCGCGCTCAGGAGGAGGCGGCCGTGCGCGCTCAGGAGGAGGCGGCCGGGGATCGGGGGGACATCGCCTGGACGCCAGCACCTTTGGCTTGCCTAGTGAGGGGACCTTGTTGCGCCTTGTTCTGGCCGAGTTGTTGCGCCTGGCAGTCGGCGAGGGCGAGGCGGGTCCAGCCGGGTCGAGCGGTTTTGTCGTTGCAACGTTGGGAGCCTTGGCGTCGTGCCGGGTCCTCAAATTCCAACATAAACAAATGACGCTGGTCCTGCAAAACTTTGTAAAAGCGAGTCATGCCCGGCTCAAGGAGCAGCAACAGCAGCAGCAGCAGCAACGACGCTCGGAGGTCGACAAGGACGCCGAGAATCCGAACGACGCCTTGGCGGTGATTAGGGCTTGTGTCTCTTTTGCTGTGACCATGGCGGGGCGCGACGCGGCCTATGTCACCTGGCTGTACGATGTGGCGGTGAACGCTCCGCCGGCAGTGATGGACGTGGTGTTGGATGTGCTGAGTGACTTGGTCCGGTTGACTCCAACGGCGTTGCAGGCCCAGCTTTTGGGCGTGCTTTGGCGTAAGTGTCTTGAGCAGGAGCAAGAGGGAACAGCCGCCTTAGCGCGAGCTATCAAACTCTTGACTGGCCTGGCCCTGGGCTGTGAGGGCAACGACGCAGGCTCCGCCACGGGTGAGGCGGCGTGGGCATTTGTAGCCGCCGATGTGCTCAGTTTCTTGCTTCGCTTTTCCTCTCGCTACCTGCTGGTTACGGATAGCAGCGGCCATGCGTCGAAGCGTGTGGATGGCGGAGGGTCGAGCCCTTCTCCGCCTTTCCAGTTTCTAGACGCACTCGCCCGGGTCCTGGCAGCCGTGGCTCGCATCCATCCTTTACCGGGTCACATCAAGGAGCACTTGGAGCAAGCACTGATACCGACGCATCTGTCGGGAAGCGCAAGCGAGGTCGGGGGCATAATATTAACCGTCCTGCTGGTGGAACAAGGAACGGTGCCGGTGGCTCAGTTGAATACACTTCGGCTTCAGTTGGTGGGGCCCCGCAGCGCCTCTCAAGAATCTTTACCCGTGGACTTTTGCTACGCCCTGATTCCGTGGGTTGTCCGGCCACCGTGGGCGTCTCGAGTCAAACATATGGCGGCAGCGCGGCGGGAGTGGATTTTGGCGTTGCTTGACTATCTGGCCGTGGAGCCCACGAATCCTCGACCCTTGGTGGTGCTCGTGTTTTTGTTCACGGGGAGGATGTCTTGGCTGGGCATGCCGGGCGGAGGGGTACAGGACGAGTTACCATTGCTGCAAACCCAAGTACGTGGTGCCTTGGCTCGGGCCGAACGCGCCGAACATTGCACCACTGAGTCGACTGCAGAGGATCAATGGCGCACCGAAGTGCTGAGAGAAGGCGCGGCGGCCCTGTTTGCGGAATCTGAGGACGCCGCAGCCGTCGCTGAGTGGGGTGTCCAGGTTGTGTCGCGGGCCGTTAAGATTTTGCAGAGTCTTTCATCCGTGGCGCGCCGGGAAAACGAGCTGGTGGCGCAGCTATTGCAAGGACGGCAAGGTTCTGACGAAAGGGACGCTTCCTCGCCCTATTTAGATGTATACAAACTCTTACTCACGGGAGTGGTGGCAGGGGCCACTCAGGGCGGGGGTGTAGGGCTGTTGCGCCGCCTGCCGCCTGCCATCAAGCGGTTTGTGGCGGAATGGAGTGTGGTAATGAGCATGATGGACTAGGAAAATGAAAAACAAAAAGGGACAGGAATAACAGCAAAGTAAAGTAAAAAAAATGTAAAGTGAAGAGCAAAATGTCGAGTACCTCCTTACTAGTCTTCGTTCGTTCGACGCGGTCTTTTCATAACGCGAAGCTATATGTATATTAACAATCCTCTATATATATGTATACACAACTCCGCTTAGTTGCTCGAGCTAATGTGCCTGCTTTTTACAACGCACAAATGCGAAAGGGAACTGCACCACACAAAATTTGAGATTTGCATACATACATATAACTACGTCTTCCAGGACAAAATATGCGAATCAGTCCACCACTTTCCTCCCCCCTTTTTTAACTCAGCTCAAACCCGGCGCCAGAGCTGATAGCTTGCAAGAGCTTTGCTTTGCCTGTTTGTTTGCTAGAATAGGATGGCCACAGGAGCTCGTTGAAGCAGGTGCGGGCCGTCGGCAGACGTTGCTCGTCTCCACGGGCCAAGGGAACCCGAATGATGGTAAAGGGAGGGTCGAGGTTCGCGAAGCCACCAAGCGGCGCTCTTTCAGAGGAAGTGACAAAGCGCATAAATTGCCTGCGCTGCTGATCGTCGAACTCCATCAAAACCTGCCAGAGCCTGCGTACGGACTTGTCGGCCCCGTGATAGCCTTGCCCATAGTGACAATGCTGCTGAAGGTCCTCCACGTCCCAGCCGCCGCTGATTGAACCACTCACAAGCAGCTGGAGTTCGGCCTCATTGAATATTTGCAGCCAACCAGGAGAGACGACTTGGTGAAAGCCACGGCAAAAGGCTTGCGACTGCAGGGCGAGACGATCCACCACATGGTGCTTTGCGACGAGATGGATGTAGTTCAGGCGGTTTGTACTGGTCACAGGCACTTGCGCGCCCCCGGGCACCAGTTCAACTTCCCGCTGCGTGCCCAAGTCTAGATGCGAGACTGCAAAACCCAAGCCGAGCTCTTCCACCCCCGTGGGGTCGTCGCAGCGTTGCAAAAACATCAGATTCTTGTGCAAAGTATCAGAAATGTCTGCAAGGTCGTTGAGCATCTGCATATAATCATAGTTTCCCCTCAAATGGCCGAGAACCATGGGAAGCAACAGAGGGGCCACGACAATGTTCTCGTAGATCGCCTTCCCCACAATCTTGCCAGCAAACTCAAAGAGCGTGGTGTAATCGTCGTGAAGCAAAGGGGCAATCGGGTTGGGATACAAAAAGCCCCCTCGGTTGGAGGCAAAGAGCCCTAACGCTGGATCGAAAAGCACCCGAGACAGGTCAGTAATGCAATCTTTTAAAAGCCCTCCTACGTCAATGCCGCTCTCCTGCGCGCCGGCCTCGGAAATATAAATGACCACCACGCGCCGTTTCAAATGTTCTTTGGGTAAGGTATTAAGCAAGGCCAAGCCATCATCCAGCAACGAACCCCGTCGTATTCTCACCACCACAGGAGGTCGGCCATCCTGAAAGAGGTGCTTTTCCGTTCGTACCCATTGCCGGAACAGAGTCAGGCGCTCGGAGAAGGGCACGGCAAAAGGCAACAGATGCAGCAACAGCTTTCCCAGGGGCGCTTGGTCCCTGAGCGCCCGGCGGACAGACCGACACTTCGCTTCATCCAACGCCCACACAGAATGAACACAGAACGCCTTCCGAGACCATCGACCATAAAGAGCACGGAGCAATCGGCAAAGCGTGGCCAAGACAAAGCGACTGTATGGGACGTCAGAAATCCCATCAGTAATGGTGGTGGGTGGTTGCTGCTGCTGCTGCTGCTGCTGCTGCTGCTGCTGCTGCTGCTGCTGCTGCTGCTGCTGCTGCTGTTGTGTATCTGCCTGCGCCAAACACCCCCGAAAACAAAGCACCTTTAGAGTCTTCACTATGCACACGATATGTGGCCGCGCCAAGGGTTGCCCTATCTCCAAGTCTTCGTTACTAAGTATTTGCAGTTCGTGATTGAACACGGCGGCCCAGACGACCAGCGCTCGTAAAAAGGAGGCATTGCCTTCCATATCAGCACCGTTAGCAAACGAGACACGGTCCGCATATTGCAACTCCTTGGGATATTGCGTCAGCAAGTGCAACCAGAGACGCTTCGAAGTGCAGCCCGAAAATGCCATTGTGCTCAACACTTGGCGCTTGACTGGGTTGGCCGACCCGCCACGCCCCTTTTGAGCCTCCACGCTGTGGCACTTCCACAACACAACGGCAATAAACTCGCAAAGAGAATCCAAGGCCCGCGGATCGCCTCCGACAGCAGGGGATGAAGAAGAGGTGGTATCTGCGTCGTCGGATTCTATGCCCTCCGCTTCGCTCGTGCCTTCGTGCGGCTCGCTTGCCGCACCGCCCCAGAGACGCCGGCCAAGCCTTGAGAACCACGACGCCGAGTCGAGTGCTTGCTGCGCCTTGTGGCTGGCGAAGGTCAAATCAAGGGCAGATGAATGAAGAGCCCGCCGCGCATCCAGCTTGTCTTCTTGCCGTTGCGAGGCCTGCTCGTTTGGAAAGGTGGGAGAGGAATTAGCGATATGCGTTATGACCCTTGCACTTGAGCCTCGCTGAAGAAGCACGCACACACTAAAGATTAGAAAAATAACTCCGAAATTGTCTCCGACACGCTCAGAACCAACCCTTCTCAATCTTACCTTGAGGAACGCACCAGCGCGGTTTTCATCATATGCATCCAACCCAAACACCCACAACAGCAGCGTCCGCAGGAAGTCCTCTTTGAAGGTCCCTTGGATAGTCGCCACGATCAGCGGGTCGACGGCGTGTGTAGTTAAGTAGGCACCACGCTTCTCGAAAGAAAGCACGCCTTCGTCCGAAGCCACCGAGGGCGGACACTGCCGGAGAAACCTAGCCCAGGAGCCCAGCCCATCCATCCACAGCCTTTGAGAATTTGCGGACGAGGATGCGACGCGGGGAAGCGCTGCGGCCAGGATGATCGAAATGTTAGAGGCCAGCCAAACAGTGCTTGATGCCGCAGGAAAAGGGGATGGAGGAAGCGGGAAATTTTTGTCGTCCCCCCAGACATCGACGAGCGACCCAAGCAATGGTGCATGGTCAAACGCAGATCGACGAGCAAAGAGTGGAATAGTTAGCAGAAGACGCACATATGCCACAAAGGTCTGTCGGCACCCGCTATGAGAAGAGATACCGGTCTTGCTATTTTGGCCCGTGGCCGTCTGCTCCTGCGTCAGTTGAGCTCCCAGCAGCACGTCCGATGTCAATGCGAATAGCAGAACGAATGGACGACAGCTTTCGCTAACCACGCCCTTGCTTTTGCTGACGAGAAACACAGACTGCTTGCTGGGGTGGAAGAACGTAGCCTCGTGGGAGATGCAGACACGGCGGATCACGGGAAATAGCCGCGGTACTACAAAATTGGCGCAGACCTCCTGACCCATCGCTCCTTGGGCGCGGCACGCAACGCAAAGAGCACGCAAAACCTCCAGCACAATGGCAAGCGGATCCTATGTATGCGTGTGTGTGTGCGATGAGCCATCTAAGTTTCTCCTCCCTCCTTCAACCCGGAAAGCCCACACTCAAGCCTTACCTTGTCGTCGGAGAAATTGATGCCTGATAATGTGCCCAGCAACAAAATAACAACCCTTTGCAGCTGGCCCACATTGGCCTCCAGCCAGGCACTGCAGAGCTTGCCATTAGGCTGGAAGCCGGGGAGCAACACAAGACGACATAACGAGATGAGGAGCTCTCGCTGTGTTCTTTCTTGCAGACCGCGTGGCTCCTTGGCCAGAGGACTCGGCTTGCATGTCACTAGAAACTGATGGACCAGCCCCTGGGACGCCTGCACGGGCAGAGCGAAATGAATGCAAGACCCGGGTGGCGGAGAGAGCGCGGGCGAGAAGGAGGAGGAGGAAGAGGAGGGAGCAGACGCTGCCCGATTACGCATCACGACCTGCAGCATCTCCACGTCGTGCAACTTCTTTGTCAGCTCAGCTATGAGGACCCGGCGAGCTAGCACATGCCTGAGCCATCGGCGAACGCTTCGTTGTACCACCAAGGCGTATGCCCGCTTCCGCCGCTCTCGTTCCCTCGTCTCTCGAGAGGTGCGTGCATCCGAGAGCAAGGCATCCCTATAATGATGGAGAAGATACGAGGTAGAAAAACTCTTATGTTGATTGGATTAGATTCAAGGTGCCGTAAGTGGGATAACTGAACGTGTGGGCGCAGTTGCGCTGATGAAAGAGAGGAATGGGATGGGGGATGGGGCAGTGGAGGGGCCTGAACGGAGGCATGGGACCGACAAGCCAGCAAAACCACCATGCATCCAGGGAGATACGGCCTCTCTGTCACTGATGTGGGGGTACATTGGCCAGGGAGTGGGGGGCAGAATGGCATACTGGGCAAGCATTGGGAGCCCAGGCGCAAGTCTCCCTCAGGTCATGGGCCTGCTACGCACCTCTGAGTGCTCGTGACGCGGTTGCCGATTCGAGGCTGCTGCTGGTCCATTGCCGTTGGACGGAGATGCGGCGCCTTGACCTGTGGTTCGTGGAGGAGTGAGGAGGGGTTGTAAGTCGAGGCAAGCCTAGTAATAGCAGTCGAGGGGTGGATAGCAGTCGAGGGGTGGGGTGAGTGTTGACATCATCACCCACCATCGCCCTCCCCCTCCCCACACCACAGCCCTTCCTCCACACACAGCACCACGCACGACCCGATTCAATGCATTCAATCTCACACTCCACCCCACCCCCCTCACACTCACATCGACAGCACAACCATGTTGAAGAGAATACCGGCGGCCCTTGCTTTGGTGCTGGTGCTAGCAGCCGCTGGCCATGCCTTTGTTCGCCTCCCCCTGCCTGCCTCCCAACAGCGCCACTCCCAATCCCAGCTCCAGGCCGCGACTGTCACCCGAACGGGCACGCCAAAGAAGGCGGCCGCAACAGCCACCTACACGCCCACGCCCAACTACGGGGACACTCAAGGTGCCGAGCTGTACCTGGACGGCGTCGCCGTGTCCGCGGGTGCCACATCATTGGTCAGCGGGGTTTCCTGGAAGATCAATAAAGGAGAGCGCGTCGGCATCGTGGGTGGGAACGGAGCGGGCAAGTCGACCATGCTCAGTGTCATTGCCGGATACAACCTGCCCGAGGAGGGCACCGTGACCGTGCACCCGCGTGCGACGCTTGGCTACCTGGTACAGACGGCCGTCTCGGGCTCCACGCGGACACTGAAAGAGGAGGCCATGTCTCAAATGACGGCATTTCACGACGCCGAGGCCGCCGTGGCCCAGGCCGAGGCCCGCGCGAATGTTGACCCCAGCGATGCCAATCTCTTGGCGTTGGAACGGGCCCAGGCGTTGTGGGTGGAGGCTGGTGGGGAGGACGTGGAGCGTCGCGTCGACAATATCTTGAGTGGGTTGGGCTTTCAGCGCACGGATTACTCGCGGCCTTGCACGGACTTTAGCGGCGGGTGGCAGATGCGCATTGCCCTGGCCCGGCTCTTGCTGGGGGAGCCTTCGCTGTTGCTGCTGGACGAGCCCACGAACCATTTGGACTCGGCGGCCAAGGACTGGTTGATGCACTTCTTGACCTCCTACACAGGCACCGTCCTCCTGGTCAGCCACGAGGAGGAGCTCTTGCGGGCCTTTCAATGCACGACGGTCGCCGAACTCCGCTTTCAAGCTCTAGAGCTGTACCGATGCGGTTACGACCAGTTCCTGGAGCAGCGGGACGAGCGTGCTGAGGCCCTTGAAGCGGCGGCGGCCCGACAAGCGAAGGAGCGAGCGCGTGTCCAGGGGTTCATTGACCGGTTTGGCGCCAAGGCGACCATGGCCTCGGCCGCCAATTCCAGGAAGCTGAAGCTGGAAAAAATGACGATCATTGAGGGTCCTCAGGCTGCTACCAAGCGGCCTCATCTCCGTTTCCCCCTCCCGCCCAAGGTGATGCCCGAGCTGCTGAAGCTGCGGAATGCCAGTTTTGGGTACTCGCCTGCCGCGCCTCTGGTGGAGCAAGTGGATTTCACCCTCACCCGTGGCACGCGCATGGTGCTGCTGGGGCCCAATGGCTGCGGCAAGTCCACGGTGCTTAAGGCCTTGACGGGTATCTTGCCTCCTTTGGAGGCTGGAAGCAGCGACCGGACCCTGGGGGAGGGGTTGGAGATGGGCGTGTTCACACAAGATCTGGCGCAGGACTTGCCGCAGGATCAGATTGCGGTGGACTATGTTTTGGCCACGGTGCGACAGAAGGATATGAGCATCACGGATCAGCAGGCCAGGGGGGCGTTGGGTGCTTTGGGATTGATGGGGGAGAAGGCGATGCGGCCCATCTCGGCGCTGTCGGGGGGGGAGAAAGCCCGCGTGGCTCTGAGTGTGTTTGCCCTCCTCCCGCACAACCTTTTGGTGTTGGACGAGCCCAGTAATCACTTGGATATTGGCACCACGGAGACGCTGAGCGAGGCGCTGGCTGAGTACAAGGGCACGTTGGTGGTGATTAGCCACAATAAAGCCTTTGTGGAGAAGCTCAAGGTGACTCATGTTGGGCTCATCAAAAACCGGCGTCTCGTCGTAGAGGAACGCATGCTCCGCCCCACTGACTGGGCCTTCGACACACACACTGGCGGTAGCGGTGGAAGCGGGGCTGCCGCTAAGGCTGCACCCGCCAAGAGCAGCAGCAGCAAGGGCAGCAACAAAGCCAGCGGGGGCAAGCAAGGTGCAGCTGTCGCGGACGGTGGTAAGGCGAACTATCAGGACCAACGGGCGCGCTTTAAGAAGGTGTCGGCCGCCCCCAAACGTATCGCGAAGCTGCAGCTGATCATCGAGGAGAAGGAGAAGAAGGCGGAGGAGTACGGGAAGAAGATGTACCATGCGGGCAGCGATGTGGCCAAGGTGATGGAGTTTTCCGAGCGCAAGGAGGCCCTGGCTTCGGAAGTGGAGGCGCTGTACGCCGAGTGGGACGAGCTGGAGGATTTGCTGGCCGAAGAGAAGGGACAATAAAAAGACCCAGAAAGAAAGTGAAAGTGTCATCCGATGTGCGTGTAATCAGCGGGCAAGGGGCAAAAATGAATGAAATGTAAATGTATGGTTTGCTTTGGGAAGCCGCAGGGCGTGCGCCTAGAAAAGGAATAACCAAATTTTGTCGTGCTTTGTATTTTGAGTGTGAACCTTGGTGTTTTCTTTTAGCTTTACAGCTTGCTGTTGTTTTTTAAATAGGGAGGTTGAATTGCACACAGTCTGGGCTTACATTTTAAAGGGGCCGTCTATTCGGTCTTCCTTGACGTGGAGAGGGTGGGGTGGGTGGGCAGTCGACCCCCTATCAGAAGGGATGCTTAAAAATTGACAACCATTGGGATGCGAGGAGTCCCAATTCACTTCGAATTGGTTTCATCAGTGGTCAACAGATGCTGCTGACCGGTCAGCGGGAACTTCAGCCTTCACCATTCCCATGACCTCCTCCTCACACTTCACCTTCCCTATGCCCTCCTCCTCTTCAGCCTCGTCCTTCACCTCACACTTCATTACCCTCCCCGTGACCTCCTCCTCCGATTTTACCATCCCCACGTCCTTCTGCTCTTCTGCCTTCACCTGCTGTTGCTGCTGCTGCTGCTGCGGTGGTGGCGGACATGGCTGCTTGGATGAGAAAAAATCTGCGATTACCTTCTGCCCACCCCCAAAAATCTTCGTGTGCTGTCTCGACGCCAAATGGTTCGCAAGGTTGCTGGCATTGATGGCTGTCCCGAACATCTCTTTCCCGCACTTGCATGTAGCCTTCAGGTCTTCCGCTGTACCAGTCCATTCGAAGTCCGGGCGGCAGGCCAGTGACCTCACTGCCAAGGGCAGCCATCCAGGAAATTGTGCCACTGTGTCTAATGCATAGGGTGTGATAAAGGTAAGAGTGAGTGCATGCACGAACGGCGAACATTGGGCTTAGCTCCCGTCAAAAAATCTCGAGCGAGAGCTTTCATCATCATGCCCCTCGGTCAAATCCACATTTCTCATCCCATCCCCTCCTCTGCACCACATGTCAAACAGGTGCCTACGCCGTGCCCCACGAGCTAAACCTTTCGCGTGGCTGCTCCGGAAACCCCACCTCCTCCGCGAGCTATCTGAACGACCTTCCCTACTCCACTCTCGCCCCCCATCCACGCGCGCACCCACCATCACGCCTTAGCCAACAAGCATCATGGCGAACCGGACGGATCCCACGGTGACGACGGTGCACGGCACGAACCCGCAATTCTTGGTGGAGAAGATTTTACGGCAAAAGATCTACAATAGCTTGTACTGGAAGGAGCACTGCTTTGGGCTGACGGCCGAGACGCTGGTGGACAAGGCCGTGGGGCTGAGCGCCTATGGTGGCCAGTACGGGGGCATGCAGAAGCCAACCAAGATCATGTGCTTGATCCTGAAGATGCTACAGCTCCAGCCCGAGAAGGAGATTGTGGTGGAGTTCATCAAGAACGAGGACTACAAGTATTTGCGCGTGCTGGGTGCGTTTTACCTGCGCTTGGTGGGCAAGCCGCTGGACATCTACCAGTACCTGGAGCCCCTTTACAACGACTACCGCAAGCTTCGGTTTCGGGGCGTGGCGGGCTGGGCACTCAAGCACATGGACGAGTACATCGAGGAGCTGCTGACGGGCGATTATTGCTGTGACGTTGCCTTGCCTCACCTGCCCAAGCGGCATTTGCTCGAGGATCAGAAGCTCCTTACCCCCCGAATCAGCGCCTTGGAGGACGAGGATCTCGACCTGATAGAGGATGGCAAGGAAGGAGAGGGAGAGGAGGAGGAGGAAGAAGATATGCAGGAGGCACGCAATGGCAAGGGCAAGAGCCGGCGGCCTCGGAGTGACGACGAGGAGGAGGAGGACGACGAAGACGAGCAAGAGCGGGAGAAGGGGGATAAGGACAGCCGGCGGCGCCACCGACGCGACCGCTCTGCCTCGCCTCAGTCGCGCGATAAGCGGGGCCGGGACAGAGGGAGGAGGGCCGAGGGGGAGATGGACGAGGTGGAGGAAAGCCATGCTCGCCGAAGGAGGAGTGCTAGCCGCAGTCCCAAGCGTCGTCGTCGGCATTCTAGGTCTAGGTCAGCTTCCCGTTCCCGTTCCCCGCGCAGAAGCCACCGTGACCACCACGATGACCGTCGGCGTCGCCGCCGCTCCCCGAGCCCCAAACACCGCCGCCGTTCCCCCTCTCCCTCCTCCTCGTCCTTGAGTTCGCCCTCGCCCCCCCGAAAAGACAGCAGCGGGTGCGAGGATGAGAAGAAAAAGAAGGCCAAGAAGAGCAAGAGCAAGAAGGTGCCTGTGATCAGGGGACTGAAGCTTCACAAGGTGGCAGCAGAAGCAGGGGGGGGTTCGTCGTCGTCCTCGTCGGCAGCGGCTGCTGAAGGGGGCGGTGGTGGTGGCGTGGGTGGTGGTGAGAAGTCCGTGAGAGAGTGGAAT
>Ga0209491_10005603_pt1 | contig 18217 bp, 10 predicted proteins | sample BON02_FD_187213 | JGI IMG/M metagenome (GOLD analysis project Ga0209491, IMG submission 187213) | Freshwater microbial communities from Lake Bonney liftoff mats and glacier meltwater in Antarctica - BON-02 (SPAdes) (version 2) | ecosystem: Environmental > Aquatic > Freshwater > Ice > Glacier...
AATCGGGAACGCAAATCGTCAATTACCAAGTTATGAACTGACCTGGTTTGACCTTTTACCGATGAGGGTTCGTTGTTATTTGGGAGGAAGCTTTCTGGTTTTGTGTGGGTGCGTCGTATTCTCTTTAACGTCGATATTTGCAGCCATGTTTTATGTGCCCGTATTTGCGTATGAAAGGCTTAAAAACCTGGTGAAGTATCGTCGTAAAAAGGGTTATAAACAAGAAATGGCAAAATTAATTAGAAATTTGATAGACTTTCTATCTACTTTACCGAGTATATTAGGCGAAGATTGGTTTTCGCTGATATATATGACCTTGATAAGTCTGACCGCGCTTTATATTGACTTTCTCATAGTCAAATTATTTTACAACCGCCTCGCGATGATAGCTCAGGGGTTAAGATTACAGAAACGCCTAATAATGTGGATTAGAACCATGGTAAGGTAATATATAAATTCGGGGTTCGAATTACATTTACGGAACGTTTTTAATTAACAAATTCATCAAGTTCAAAATTTACGTTATTTAAAATATGCCCGCATCATCTAGAGGTTAGGACACCGCCCTTTCACGGCGGTAACAGGGATTCAAGTTCCCTTGGGGGTAATATACTTTTTCTATTAGTTTACAATTTGGTTGCTGCGAGTTTCTAAAATAATGCATCTACAAAACATAATTATTACGTTTTACGTTACCTTTAGTTTTAATTAAATTATGTTTAGTTGATTTGGGTATGCTAACTTTTTTTTAACTTTGTATAAAATGGATATCAAAAAATCATTTTAAATGAGTAACAAAGGTTTTTACGATTATACGAGTAAGAAATCGCGCTATTTTTTGAAACAAATTGTTTTTACGATTTTTTCTTTCAGTATCTCCCGTACGGGTAAGGATAGAAAATAAAACACGTCATTAGTGATATATATATATATATTAATAAAACAACTGGTGGGAATACAAATTATACTCGTTCGCCAAAAAAAGAAATTTTAAACGAATAAAAAAATCATATTACCCCCAAAGGAACTTGAATCTCCGTTACCGCTGTGAAAGGGCGGTGTCCTAACCTTTAGACGATGCGGGCATATTTTAAATAACGTAAATTTTGAACTTGATGAATTTGTTAATTATAAACGTTCCGTAAATGTAATTCGAACCCCGAATTTCTATATTACCTTACCATGGTTCTAATTCACATTATTAAGCGTTTCTGTAATCTTAACCCCTGAGCTATCATCTCGAGGCGGTTGCAAAATAATTTGACTAGGATGAAGTCAAGATATAGTACTGTCAGGCCGATAGAGGTCATATATATTAGTGAAAACCAATGGTTGCAGAATATCCTCTTGAAAGTCGATATATATACTATTAGATTGAAGCTATACTTTTTTTGTTTCCATCTTCGATATTCTATCTGTTTTTTAATCCTTTGACACGCAAATCCGGGCGCGTAAAAAGCGAACCCTATTGTTGCAAATACAGAAGTTAAAGAGAATATGATGCACCCACCCAAAACCATAAAGCTTCCTCCCAAGTAACAACGAACCCTCATCAGTAAAAGGGCAAACTAGGTCGGTTCAAATCTTCGTAATTGACGATTTGCTTTCACTATTCTTTGGGTTACTTTTTTCTGCTCATTTAAATATTGAGCGGAAACTTCCAAAATTCCGTCTTTATCGATGGACATACTAACCGAAATTAGGGATTTGTAACGACTATCATGTGGAATACGTTTTAGCCACAGAATTTCGATCCTTCTCATTGTTTCAGTTACGTTCTCCGGGTCTCCTTGCACGATATTAAATAGGAGGTTTCTTCTCTCTGTATAATAAACTTTCCGACATACTGCTAGTAAAAGCGTGCCTTTCGGAAGGAAGACATCAATTGTTAAATTTTAGGACGGTAATCCTACCGCTAATTCTAAATATCTTGGGTTTTCGGTTTTTTTACTCGTAGTTCCCCCTAATATTTGATCATTAATTTTTATTTGTTTATAAATTTTACTGTATCGTCTTTTCTTTTTAATTGTATGTAGTTTATTTATTTTTATTTTTGATCCTATAATTTTAATATAAAGCGTAAATACTTATTTTAATATCAATTTTTTCACAAGTCAATGGATTAAAATTTTATTTAATATTTGGTGTTAAGCCTGAAGTTAATGTTATGGTTAGAAAGTATTTAATAATGTCAGTTGTTTCACATATAGCATAATCGCTTTACGCTGGTTAATTAAAGCCGAAATAACACGTTTCATTAGAACAACATCCTTAAAAAACAAAATAATTGAAGCATTTAAAGGTATTGGAAATGCGGTTCGAAAATGTGACGAAATCCATAGTATGGCAAAAGCAAATAAAGTTTTTTCGGATTCGCAATAATAAGAATTACTAAACAAACGTAAACTATTATTTATTTTAAATTAAAAAATTTTTATGTCTTTCTAAAAATCTAAACTTAGTAAACTCGATGCAGAAAACATTTCGATTTAATCAGGTATGTTGTATTTATTGTACTTATAACCCTTTAGATTGAATTCGTACTAGGCAAATTGTTTATAAATGTAATCAATATGATCCACACGTGGTCAACATTACATTAACGATTAATCATATATATACTGCCTACACAGGTCTCGAATAGCTTCCGAATTGCCAATTACGGTGATTATGTCAAAAAATTAATAAGAAGATTAATTAACATGTGGTTTTGGAAAATATTATTTATTCTAATCTTGCTACATCATCGACGTTAAAAAAAAGTGCCAAGATACCAGGGGTTACTAACTCAATGGTAGAGTACTAGACTTTCAACTAATAAATGCTGGGTTCGAGTTACAGGTAACCTATCGACAAACTTTTTCATAGGAAAACTATATAAATCGATTTTAAATCGTTTTAAAAAAAGTAAAAATTGAACTCTTTTTATCAAATAAACTTTACGACAGCATTTCGTCTAATAAATATTATTTAACGTTGTAATTAAATTATATTAAAAAAAGTTTTTAACTACGGTAATTTTTATTGATATCTCTTGTTAGTAAAACTTAAAAGGACGTAACACAATTTTTTAGCTAAAGGAAAATTAGATTTCTCAATACGGGATATATAACAATTTGTTAGCGCGTATACTTCAGTAGTAAAATGTCCCAGGTTCAAATCCTTTTATCCCAATCAATTGTACGCCATTTTTTTATTTATAAAAAGCTAATAATCTAAAGTAATATGGGTTAGGAATTGATACTAAAAAAAGCAAATACCTATAATTTCAAATTTAAAAAATCTCTCAAATATCTTATCATTAGGCTATTATTGTAATAGAAGAGGGTCGAGCTAAAAGATAAGGTCTAGGATTATTGAGAATTTAATTTTTTCGTTCAAATCAAGAGATCATTGTAAATAACAAAAAAAGGGCATGTCGTGGTGTAATGTTAGACACGGCGGACTTAAAATCCGTTGGTTTTAAACTTGTGGGTGTTCAACTATTCCACTACTTTCATAAGGGATCTGGGTAAAACATATCAGGAAGTTTGATTCTCTTATGTTACTTTGAGCGTGGACGTAAATACTTAAAAATACGTGACGTCATACGAACGGCAATTTGATTTACAATTTTTTTTATGGTCGATTTATACTTTTACTTATTCTTTCGGTTTTATAGATTAAAAATTTGAAAATTTAGATGGGAATTAATTAATTTGAAATGGTGGTTATACTTTTTTGTGACTAGGAGTTGTGTTACGACGTTTATTAATAAGTATACTTGGTAATGACAATATTGCGTAGCATTTAACGATCCAGGCATGAGCCAAAATCTTTAGCGTTAAAATACGTTTAAATAGTATCACAAAAATTAATATTGGCGATATATGTAAGTATATGCTAATATAAATAGAATATTATGTTTGGATCGTCTTTAAATACATTATTAAATATGAGCACAAAAATTAAGGTTGGAGATCTAATAAAACTTGGTATCAAAATCCAAGAAGGACAAAAAACACGAATTCAATTTTATGAAGGAATAGTCATTTCAAAAAAAAATGATGGAATAAATAAAACATGTACTGTACGTAGAATTTCTAAAGGTATTTGTCTTGAACGTTGTTTCTTGATCTATTCCCCCAAAATTGACTCTATTATCGTAGAAAAATCATCAAAAATACGACGCGCAAAATTATATTTTTTGCGCCCAAACTAAACATACAAAATAACTTACCAAACGAACGTAAAGTACTCTTTATTTTAACGTAAAAAATCAATAACGATCTTCGTCATATTTTTGAAAGCGCCCAAAAACGTCTAACATCCGATATATAATTTAAAGATAAAAAAAAATTGAGTATCAACTGATCACGTTCCCGTGCCTGCAGGTCCTTCTCGTGGTATAATATTCGCTTTATCCTGGTTACGTAACGCCGCAATAACACGTTCCATTAGAACGAAATTCTTCAAATTCGCAACCTAAATAATTGATGCATCTAAAGGTATTGGAAATACGGTTCGAAAATGGGCCGAAATATATAGGAGGGCAAAAGCAAATAACGCTTTTTACTTATTATCAATAATAAGAATTAACAAACTAACGTAAACGACTCTTTATTTTAAATTAAAAGAAGCAATATGACTCACAAAAAATACAAATGTATTAAATACTACTTAGAATATAGGTAACATTGGGCATATAGATCATGGAAAAAACAACTTTAACGGCTGCAAGTATAGGGATAACATAAATTAAAAAAATGCAACAAAGAAAAAAAAACGTATCGTTCATATAGATACGAGTCGATAAAAATCCGCGACTACACACGAAGTCGAACCGTTCCGAGTACTTATTAAAAGCAAGCAAATCTTTTCAGCATGTTAGACCTTGGGTAATGCCAGTAATATTAGGTATAGTGCTATGGTGACAGATAACGGTGTTATCAACGCAGATTTATAATTTTTTAGCAAAATTATGGTTAATGAAAACATGAGTACAAACCTTTACTATAAGTTTACTAGTAAGGTATTGGTACAAGGTTGTTAACTTCTTTGTCATTAGAATTAAAGTAATGGGTCGAAATTTACTTCGGACCGTACGCAAGGAATTGTCGAAGTCTGGTATTTTTCATTGAGTAAAAAATTGTTCTCTATCCTTAATAAAGATATTACATTGGTGGTTTTTTTAAAACAATAATTGTACTAATTTATGGGCTTCTAGTATTGATAATCGTTGCGTGTTATTCTAGTGTCATCTTAGGACAATTTCTTACATTTCAACAAAAATTACAAAAACCCCTGAGTTTTCAAAAAGTAGTGCGAATTTAAAATTTTGAAAATCTTATACAATGCTGGAAATCTCCAATTATATGGAAAAAGTAGCCCAAATATGACAATGAATTCGGTTGAAAAGGTGAGTGTATCATGATTAAAACGCGTGCTTTCTATCTAGGGGGTTATTTGTAGCCTGATATTTATTTAATACCTGCTTTCACTTATTATGAAACAATCGTGGGTGAGTACAATCCTTAAAGTTTGTCTTCTTGGAGAACTATTACAATTTGTCTACCCACCAATTGTTTTATTAACTACTCACGTGTGATATTTTAAATCCTTACCTTTACGTAGTATAATAGAAGGAAAAGGCGGAAAAAACATTCTGTTTCAAAAAATAGCGCGATTTTTTATTCATTTAGTTGTAAAAACCTTTTTTACTCGTTTTAAATTATTTTTTATAACAATTTTAAACAAAATTCAAAAAAAAAGTTCGCATAACCGAATCAACGAAATTTCATTTACTTATAGTTGAATTCTATGCTACTATAAATGGGGCTTACTAAATTTATTTTGTAAAAATATAAAATTTATGGGAAATATTAAATTAATGCGATCATAAAAAGTTGAGAATAAGTTTGAGCATAAAGTAGATAATAATTATATTAAAAAAATTTCACGAGAAAGCAAAAGTGATGATCCGATGACGGCGATAGATGGTAACTATTCCTAGGCGTAGGTAGAAATTATTAGTACTTTTAACTAAAGACAATTATTTACCGGCTGTGATTAATAAAGTATTCTACACTAGTTATAAGTATATAGACTTTTAACTCCTTTAGGGCCAAGATAAAATCGTTACTGCTAAGAATATCCGTATTGGGTTATTGCGAGTGATGGATATTATCGCGGATACCCTGACTTAGTTTTATTTCGAATGACGGTAAGTAAAGAGGGGATATTAAAAGTATCCGCCCAGTATCTTGCTCATCATAACGAAAAACAGGTACAGATTTTTAAGGGTAATCGATTACGGCCTTCGGAATGAGGCCTCAATAACCTAGTTCTTTATTAAATTCATAATTAAGAATCCACCAATATGTTAGGTTTTATTTATCTTGAAGTACGATTGCCTATCTACACTTTTGGCGTATTATTCTCAGGTTTTTGTAGAATGGTTACAAGATGGCTAACTTTTATGACACTCTTCCATCGGTAGAGGTGTATTAGTGATAAACGTACACGTTATAAAAAATTGACGCATTAACTTGCATTCCGTAAACAAAAACAAGACTGAATCGAATCACGACAGCCGATTAGGTAAAATCTTGTTTAATCCATTTAAATGGATTACTATTAGCGATATCGCCTATAAAAATAAAAAAGAGGGACCGCAGCAACTACTATGGTACTCTAAAGAGCTCGGGGGGTTATATCGGCGGTTCAAGGAGTAAAACATCTAGTTCTTGTTGGGTTACTTAGTTTATTTACCATGGGTTAATAAATCTCCTTTGTAAAGTAGATTTAGAAAACATTACTATTTAATCAGGTATGTTTTATTTATTGTACGTATAACCTTCTAGATTGAATTCGTAATCGGCAAATGGTTTATAAACGTAATCGCTCTGATTTACACGTTATCAACATTACATGAACGATTACTAATGTATATACTGCACTCAAGGGTCGTAAATAGCTTCATAATTGAAGATTATGGCGATTACATCAAAAAATTCTTAGAAGATTACTTAATACGTGGTCTTGTAAAAGATTATTTACTCTAATACTATTAGATCCTCAACGTGAAAAAAAAGTGCCAAGATACCAGGGGTTACTAACTCAATGGTAGAGTACTCGGCTTTTAACTGATAAGTTCTGGGTTCGAGTCCCAGGTAACCTATTGACAAACTTTTTCATAGTAAAGATATATAAATCTATTTTAACTAGATTAAAAATTTTTTTTAACACTTTTTATCAAATAAAATTTATGACCGCATTTCGTATAATAAATATTATTTAACGTTGTAATTAAAATATCTTAAAAAAGAGTTTAACGACTGTAATTTTCATTGAGATCTATTGTTAGTAAAACTTAGAAAGACGTTACACAATTTTTTAGCTAAAGTAAAATTATATTTATAAATACGGGATATAGCACAGTTTGGTAGCGCGTCTACTTTGGGAGTAGAATGTCACAGGTTCAAATCCTGTTATCCCGATTAATGGTACGCCATTTTTTTGTTAATAAAAATATAATAACCTAACGTAATAGGGGTTAGGAATTTATACTAAAAAACGTAAATACTTATAATTAAAAATTTAAAAAATACCGCAAATATTCTATTATTTTAATAGGCGTTGGTCGAGCTAAAAAAGAAGGCTTCGGATTACTTATTATTTAAATTTTTAGTATTAATTCTTAACCCATATTACTTTCGATTATTAGCTTTTTATGAGTAAAAAAATGTCGTACAATTGATTGGTATAATAGAGTTTGAAACTGGTACTTTTTACGACCGACGTATGTGCGCTAACAAACTGTGCTATATCCCGTATTTATAAATATAATTTTACTTTAGCTAAAAAATTGTGTCACGTCTTTTAAAATTTTACTAACAATAGATCTAAATAAAAATTACAGGCGTTAAACTCCTTTTTTAAGCTATTTTAATTACAACGTTAAATAATATTTATTATCTGAAATGATTCCGTAAATTTTATTTGATAAAAAGAGTTAAATTTTTACTTGTTTTAAATCTATTTAAATTTTACAAACGGCTCATTAATACTATGCACATAAAATATTTGGTCTAGATCGAAACGATACAGGTATGTCTATTATAGATTTTTTACGTCGACATATATTTGAGTAGTACTGGTTTTGAACCAGTGACCCTCTGCTTGTAAGGCAGACGCTCTACCACTGAGCTAACCACCCTAGTTACCTATTAATGATAGAAGATAAAATAATTATTGTCAATCATTAGTATCCTAGATGTTTTATTATTTAACGAAAAAATAGCAAAATAAAACATCTTTTTACGTATAATAAAAAGAATCTTTCAGAATAAGTTTATGTTTTGATTTCGACTTAGGTTATAAGTTCGTTTTTTTAAATAATCTTAGTTCTTTTAGATTCGCCCTAAAATTAACGAAATTATGAATATTTACCTGAATCGTTTCGTCTAAAAGAATTAAAGTTCGTTTATTTTTTTTTAGCAAATTCGGATACGATGTCAAAAAATAAAAATGAAACCTGTCTCAAGTATTCCCGATGATCACTTCGAGTACGCGCACGCGAGTTTAGACGGGAATATATACTGTCTTTTTAATCTTGGTAACGGAAAGATTAACTTTTGTAACATGACTTACTGGATCTATCAAAGAAAAAACGCCCTTTTAAACTCTTTTTTTACTCACTTTTAAAAAATTTAGATAACCGTATCGTTTTAATATAAATTAACTATAACAAATTAGATCTATTTTTAACGTTTCCAGCCATTAATACCATCCTCTTTTTGGCTTACAAACCACAACGTATCTGAATTGGTAAATCCACTCGATTCCCCTAGACCGTATTTTAGAAAATTGTCTTCTAAGTAAGAATAAGATCAGGCCGAAAAGTTATGGCCCCTTCTTTTTATTTATACTTTACGCGTTTCCGTTGTTACCGTCGTCACGTAACGGTTAAAATTTACATGTGTAGTAGCAAGGACATCTAATACATATTTAAGACCCAAAAAAGATAGGTTACCTAGTTGTTTTTCGCTCATTTAGTAAACTTAAATAAACATCATATTTCACATTTACAGCGATCATTAAGAATGGTATTATCTAATTAAGCTCTTTCACCAATTATACGAATAACAGGAGCGTCTAATCGTTTTTAATAAGAAACTTATTCGCATATTGTCTAAACGAAGAATTTTTATTGGAGTAGAACGAAATATTTTATCATCTGTTTAAATAAGTATGTTAAAATTATTTAAATCATTCCCATTCAACGCAAGACATAGTCATCTAAATTTAAACCTCGATCGATACACTCTTTGTTAAAACGATAACGTGCAAAAAAGATAATAGTGTCGACTAAACAAATGTATGTATTATTGTAAATTTACCCGCTAGTAGAAGTTTATTTTTAAGTCATAGGTATTCCAAGAAGTACTTTATGAATAGAGACTTCTACATGATTTCGCCCCTTAACGTTTTGTCGGTTTTGAGTTTCGACTTAGTGTGCGCATATTTATCGCGAGTTTTCGAAAACATAGCTTGTTAAGCTGTTCACATAATTTCATTTTTTTATTTTACAGTATTGAGCTTTTATTAAAAACATACAATTTTTAATTCCGCTGCAATTACTAAAATGTTTTTAATCTGTATAAATACTAATATTTTACGTTTCTAGAGTAAATAACATTTTCCAAGTGATTAGTTTATGTTCTCCTTTTTTAAAACATATTTTTTTTATTTTCTTTCGACTTAAAAATAAAATAAGTTAAAATTTTTAAACCTTACGAATGTAAGGTAGGTTAAATAGCTTATATAAAGTGAAAAAAGATCGAAAAACTCAAAAATGACTTCTCATTTGAGGTAAAAAATGGTAAAACGAAAATGTTCTACCCATATTTCGAAGATTGTTTAATACATTAATATTTTTAAAACATATAAATTTTTGAAGTATTTGTTAACGTGTTAAAACTGTATTTTTAGCGGGCAAGGGGAATCGAACCCCTATCACGAGCTTGGAAGGCTAGGGTTTTACCACTAAACTATGCCCGCGAAGTACTTATATATTTTCTTGATCTTTAATAAATTTACTTTATCTTATTTTATTAAAATTTATTTAATTTTCGAGACATAATTTTAAGGTTATTCGAATAAAATTTACTAATAAAAAGGATTCACCTTTTTTTTAATAATCAGGCATTAATCATAAAAGGTGACATTAAAAGAGTTTTATACCTTTTTTCAATACCTAACGGTATTCATTCTACTATATTACTCGCTTTTACATTTTATAAAGGAATAAACTACTTATATTAGATTAGAGGTACATGAATTTATAGCAGAATAAGGATCTAATTGGCATTTTAATCGTTTTTATTTCTAACTGATATGATGTACCAAATAATTTGAGCTCTCCGGCGATTATCTAAAAAGATTAGATTTCCGGTCCTAAAGGTAATAAAATCTCTGACCATAGAGGCTTACGTATCTAAAACATGTGTTCGCGAATTAATTTTGATTTTCATTTACCCTGAATTCTCTAGCCGGTAAAAGTCAGTATTAACCCCACACAAAAAGCTTCTAGTAAAATTATCCAGTGTTTTCCCGTCATTCTAAAGTCGTATTATACGCTTACTTAGGAGGTTTTATTAAACCAAAAGTATTTTAAGTATCTCATTAAAATCTGCTAATTTGTTACGGATACCAGAAGTTTGATTACGTAATTTTCATTCTATTATTTAAGAAATTATAACGTATGGAAACAAAACGTGTACTTATTTTTTAAGAATAAAATGTCAAAGTTTAATCTTAATTCGGAACATTAGTTTACAATTTTTGGTGATAAATCTTCATCTGGAAAAAAGTCTACGGGTAAGATCACAAAAAGGTAAAATATGAATTCGATGTAATACACTTTCTTACTAGAAATAAACGTCTTTAGAAATTTTTTTATGCTCCTTTGTTTTTAGATAAAAGAAGTCAACGTATTTTAAATTAACTTCTTCATTTTAAGAGATAAACGATTCGAGTATTATTACGATTTTAAAACTATTTGATATTTTAATCTGCAAATTAAAAAAAAAGAACAATATGTTACGTAAAAAGTCTAGCTTCGAGTTTAAACTTTATAAACTGTAAATAATGATAAAATACGGTACCGCTTAATTCTTATTAATTGTCGATAGGGATGAAACGAGAGTTTATTGATCGTAGTATAAAATTTAGATTGTTTCACGTGGATTAAAAAATATTCTAAAAATGATTGCTTAAGCTTACGAAGAATTAGTCATGATCGTAATTTATTTTTCATATTTTTGAATGGACTAGGAGGGAATTGAACCCCCGACACCGTGGTTCGTAGCCACGTGCTCTAATCCACTGAGCTACAAGTCCCATTTTATAAGATTATTTTTAATTATAACTAATAAATAACTTTTTGTCAATCAATTCGAGTCGAATCGATTCGTATAATTATGAAGGTTAAAAAGTACTTACTAATAATATCATTTTTTAATATAATTAAGCCTTTAAAAATCAAAATAAATACCAAACTCTATTAGTATCACGTAGACAATTATGATTTTTTAACCAAATCTTTTTTAGGTAAATTATCATTAATATAACACCACACAGGAAGTACTCAATTCTTTATACTAAGACGAATTAACGAAAAATTTTGTTCTATAAGATTTTTTCTCAAACTTAAAAAAGGAGAGTTGGTAAAGATAATCGTCGGATGGGTGGGGGGTGTAATCAGCGAGTTTTTTACTAACCTGGAGTTAAAAATTTTAGGTCCAAAATCATTATTTTTTTTTAAGCTAATTTTATGAATTTCTAATAATTTAAATTAGTACACTTTATAAATTGTTCTTTTTTAATTAGTTTATGATACTTTATAAAGTAATCAATATATAAACTTATTTTTTAGATTATGGCAGTTCCAAAAAAACGAACATCTCACTCAAAAAAAAATTCCCGACGCGCAACGTGGGTTAAAAAAGTTAATAAACATGCTAAACAAGCTTTTTCATTAGCAAGTTCAGTCTTCAACGAAAAATCAACTAGTTGTTTGTATAATCTAATGTCAGATGAAAGTAATAGCAGAATGTCTGAAGATGTGTATAATATAATGTCTGAAGATTGAGATACCAACCCGTTGTTTTTTTACTAGAAATTTTACGTACTTAACGGTTGTGGCGGAATTGGTAGACGCGCTAGATTTAGGTTCTAGTAAGATTTCTTGTGGGGGTTCAAGTCCCCCCAACCGTAAGATAATATTTTTTCAATTTTACAATAAAAATAATTTGTTTAAAAACGTAAAACGACAGAATTTAGATTACAATCTCTAATTATTTTTATAAAAAAAAGTTTACTTACGTTTATTTTTCGTGTAGACGAAAGGAATTAACGATGTTATTCAACGGTGACAATCATGTTAAGTGTCGCCTTTTGTGAATAATAAATACAAAATACGCGAATACGAGTGTAAATACCTTTTTGTTACCCGTAGATAACCAAAAAATAAGATAGACTTTAGCCTCACGGATATTTATGCTTAATCTATAAGAATCTATAAAGGTGCGAAATGTGTAGATATAGAGAATCGGTTATTTAACTTTTACCAACGCTTTTAGCACTATAGAAGATTTTTTATTACTCCTTTGTATTTAGATCCGTATTTATATCGATCCTTTGCGAAAATTAAATCAAATAAGGTACGTTATCTAATAATGTAAAATTCGAAAATTTGAGCTTTAAACGTTTTCGTCAAGACCTCCATCTCAAATCGAGTATCCAAGTGCGTCCATAAAAAACCTTAGTCAGTATTGATTGAATTCCCTAAATCAAAATACACAAAAGGGTTAAGGACCAAATACTAACGTTTAAAACTTTTCCTGACGTATTTTCGGCGGCTAATAACATTTAGACAAATGTTTACGAATACGTTTTTTCCATTTTTCCTTGTATTTTAATTAAAATTTTGTTATCCTTATGTTTTAGAAGCCTGGATAGCTCAGTTGGTAGAGCAGTGGACTGAAGATCCGTGTGTCACCAGTTCAAATCTGGTTCCGGGCACGATCTTTTATTTAGATAACATTATAGAAAAAGGGTAATTTTTGGAGAAAGCTTATTTTTAATTGATACTTTAAAATGTCTTCGTTTCTCTAAAATTGCATTAGGTCATTTGTTTTTACTAATATTTCTATTTTTATCTTTTAGTTGTTGGTATTTCGCCCCTAAGTTTTAATATTCAAAATCATATTAAGTAAAATTTTTAAGATCCAACGGTTAAAAATGAGTGAATAGAACGTTTAGTCGTATACAATGATAAAAATAGGAACATCGAGAGAATCATACTTCAAAGTGAGTTACATTTTGAATAAAATTTATCTGGTATTTTTAATTTATTATTTACATATTAAATAGGAGTTAATTTTAACATAGATGGAATACAAAATCGTAAAATTGAGCGATTCGTATTAATTTGGCTTTTCTACGACGGTTTGTCTGTTATTAAATAGGAATTATGTTTAATAACCTTCTTAATATATAGTACTCTTATATTTTGAAAAGTCAGTTTTTAATCCTTTAAATTTCAATAGATAAATCAAAAAGGCGGGCACATTTTTATAAGTTTAATTTAAATTTTTGTAGTTATATTTTGTTTGATTTACTTTTTGCGTCCTTAGTTCAGTGGGTAGAATGTTGATTTCCAAAATCAAATGCCGAAGGTTCAAATCCTTCAGGGCGTGAAAAATATTATCTCTTGCATTATTTTTATTTGTATGTTATTATTAATTTAAGTATTTCGATACTTACTAAATATTGAATTTTTACAATTACAGATCCAATTTATTTTGTAAACAACTAAAATGTGTATGGTAAAAAAAATTGTTGCGATTATAAAATTAGCTTTACTTGCAGGTAAAGCAACTCCAGCGCCACCTATTGGACCTGCACTTGGCCAACATGGAGTAAATATTGCGGGATTTTGTAAAGAGTATAATATGAAAACGGCAGATAAGGATGATTTAATCATTCCTGTTGAAATCTCCATTTATGACGATCGGAGTTATTCGTTTATCCTTAAAACACCTCCTGCTTCCATTTTATTGATAAAAGCTGCTAAGATAAAAAAAGGGGGGGCCGAACCCAATAAAAAAATTGTCGGTTCAATTACGCGGGGTCAACTTGAAGAAATTGCAAAAATCAAATTACCAGATTTGAATACTTCAATTTTAGAAAGTGCTTTAAGAATTATTACAGGAACGGCAAAAAATATGGGAATTACAATTAACATTTAAGAAAGCAATTATTTTATATGAAGATAGTATCGAAACGATTACTTGATGAAAAAAAAAAATTTAAAAAAGATTTTTTTTATAACCTTAAAGAGGGGATTAAAATTTTAAAATCCACCACATCTGCAAAATTTAATGAAACTATAGAAGCTCATATTTCATTAAATATCGATCCTAAATATTCTGACCAACAATTACGAACAACTGTAATTTTACCTCATGGAACGGGAAAGCCTCTACGTATTGCCGCTTTAGTATCTGCAGAACAAATTTTTGAAGCTAAAAAAGCGGGTGCGGATGTTTATGGTAGTGATGATTTAATTGACAATATTAGTAAAGGTATTGTAGACTTCGATTTATTAATAGCGATATCCGATATGATGCCTAAATTAGCGAAATTAGGCAGAGTTTTAGGACCTAAAGGATTAATGCCTTCACCTAAAACGGGGACTGTGACAACAAATTTAAAAATGACAATTGAGGAATTTAAAAAAGGTAAATTAGAATATAGGGCAGATAAAAATGGAATTGTACATTTCATTTTAGGTAAAGCCAATTTTTCAGAAGAACAGTTAATTGAAAATTTATATGCATTTTTTACTTCAGTTGAACGTAATAAGCCTTCTGGAGTAAAAGGAAAATTTATAAAAAAGTTAACATTATGTTCCACAATGGGTCCTGGTATCGCGATTGATTTTACTACATTCGCGTAAATTTGAGGAAAAGTCAGTATTTAATTTCTTTAGATAAAGTTCGATAAATATAAAAAATAAGGCGTCAATTACAATATACCATTCTTTCACGATTAAGTAGACTTATGTTCCTGTAAGCTACAGAATTCGTGTTGCCGATTTGAACTACATATGGCGTATCTACGGCTACTGCTTCTCATATGCTCCTAACTGTAGTCATAGCTAGTGGTATTAGGAATCGGTGATTCCTTTATAATAAAAAATTGAATTTGATCTCATTTTAGAGTAGGGGCCGGTATAGAAGAAAATGTCCATTTTAAAAGTTATTCGTGTAATTAGAGGAGTAGGGCTTAAAGAATAAAAATATATGGTTGAAGCCTCTCCCAAAATAGTGTTTAAAGGAATGCCCAAAGATAGGGTAAACGCTGCACAAAAACAGGTCAAAACAACAAGTGCTAAAGTAATTATTAAATAGATTAAAATATAAGCTTATGGTAATGAAAAAAATTATTCAATTAATATCAAATGTTGTAAAAAGTGTAGTTTATATAAAATCAAGTTGTGAGATTTATTTCCTTAGTCCTATAGAAAATTTTATCTACCGAAATCGAGTATTGATAACTTATTGTTTTATATTCATGTTTGTCTTTACCCTAGTCTTTAATGTCTTAATATTTGAAAATCTTTCAAAAGTTTATAACCATAAATATTTTAGTTTATTAAGTTGTTTACTTGGTTTTGGGATACTTCTAGAAATTTTAATCCGCAAACAAAATAAAAAGTTAAAAAAATTATCTCCTAAGTATATTGTTCCTCCATCAAGTCGTCTATTCACACTCATCGCATATAGTGCTTTTTTTTTAGAAGTCAATCGTTTATATTATTACACAGGAAAGCGTATTATTGATAACTTCTGTGGATCCACGCTACAACATATTATATGGATTTTTTATTCTTGGTATGATATAATACCAGGAAATATTAGAACCATGGTACTTTTTATTGCCTATTATGTATTTCTTTATGGTATTGCGAGAAATCGTGAACGCTTTGATTATTTTACGCGCTATCATTATGCTCAGGCACTGCTTTTGGGAACATGTAGTACCTTTATGTACAGAGTTTCATTAATTATACAAGAATTTTGCATGAATTTCCTAGTTAGCGAACTCGTAGCCTTCTTTATATATGCATTTTTTTCTTTCCTGACACTGCTTTGTCTAATTTCGGTTGTTTTAGGAACAGAATCAAACCTAATACTTTTACATCAAAGTATCCTTTACAATGTTGGAGTTAAGCCAACTCAAACGTCTAAGTCTTCTAACATTAATAATAAAAATAAAGAACGGAAAAAATGACATTAAGACGAATAATCCAAAATTTTAAAGATCTTATTCGAAGTCTTTTACCTTCAATAAACCTTCATAGTAACACGCAAAAAATATGTAGCATCCGTAAGCGGGCCGCGAACATATTCGTGGCATATACCAAAAATAAATTTTTTTATATAAGAGTTTTCTAATAAAAGTAGTTCTAGATCCTAAGCAACGCTTAAAAATACTTATTAATAAATTATTAGGTTATATTTTTCTAGGTTTCATATTAAGTTTATTTATTTCGGTTTTAAGTTTAGAAATTCTTATAATAAGACTGAACAACAAAGTAAAAAAAGATGATACAAAATATATAGTCCCCTTGTCAAGTCGGCTATTTGTCCTATTGGCCTACAGTGTATTATTTTTGCACGTTAATAAAATTTATTATACGTTTGCAAAGCGTACTCTGTCTCAACTCTACGGATCGATAGTGCAAGGTGTTCTTCATCTTTTATTTTCCGCGTATGCACTCATTCCCGCTCCTATGAAATACATTGTACTATTGTTGGCCAAATTTAGAATTCGGGGATTTTTTTGTGAGAATCTAATTTTCGATTCATATTGGGTAGGCAAAGTGAGAACAATTTTATCACTTGTTTTATTTCAAATTCTGCATTAAAATAAGTGAGAGTAATAAAATTAAAAATATTAAGGTTAAAGGTGTTTTTTGTTAAAATCTAATTTTCGGTTCATATTTCGAAAGTGAAAAAATTGTTCTCACTTTTCCTACCCAATATGAATCGAAAATTAGATTTTCACAAAAAATGCCCTTAATACTTTTAATTTTATCACTTGTTTTATTTCAAATTAAGCATTAAAATAAATAAAATTAAAATTATTAAGGGCATTTTTTGTGAAAGTCTAATTTTCGATTCATATTGGGTAGGAAAAGTGAGAACAATTTTTTCACTTTCGAAATATGAAAACAATAGTAAAATTCATAGGGAAACATCTAATAAGATTTTTAGTTAGATCTAAACGAACTTATTGGGATCAAAAAAGCTTGGCCGAATACATCGGAGCGCTTCGACACTTACTTCGACATATCTTTAAAGAAGAATCTCGAGATCTAAAACGAAAGGTCAAATTCATCTTAAGGCCTGTAAAACGACTTTTACGGATTTTAAGGGATCTCCTATTTAATTAGATTATTAAATTTAGAATTCGGGGATTTTTTTGTGAGAATCTAATTTTCGATTCATATTGGGTAGGCAAAGTGAGAACAATTTTATCACTTGTTCTATTTCAAATTCTGCATTAAAATAAGTGAGAGTAATTAAATTAATTGGATTAAAAATTATGGGTATTAAAGAAATAAATTTATTAGTTAACAAAATATTCAATAGGGGTATTATCAGACTATACAATCACGCGAATAGAAAAATCGTGCTAGAAAACGAGAAGGTCAACAAGAAGGTTACAGGAAATAAAGTAATTAGTTTAATCAATAAAATATTTGGGGGTAATACGAGTAAAAAACCCGAAAATCCCAAATATTTGGAGTTAGCGCTGGGATTACCTTCCAATAATTCAAAAATAGAGGTATTTTTACCCAAAGATACCCGTTTACCAGCGTCACGTAGAAAAATTTATTATACCGAACGATGACATATCTCTTTTAATATCGTCCAAGGGGACCCGGAAGACGAAAAGGAACCAATGAGACGGGTAGGAATTATGTGGCTAAAACATATCCCACAAGATAGTCGATACCACTCCTTGATTTCGGTTCGTATGGCCATCGATAAAGACGGAATTTTGGAAGTTTCTGCTCAATATTTGAATGAGCAGAAAAAAGTAACCCAAAAAATCGGGAACGCAAATCGTCAATTACCAAGTTATGAACTGACCTGGTTTG
>Ga0209491_10005610_pt1 | contig 18202 bp, 15 predicted proteins | sample BON02_FD_187213 | JGI IMG/M metagenome (GOLD analysis project Ga0209491, IMG submission 187213) | Freshwater microbial communities from Lake Bonney liftoff mats and glacier meltwater in Antarctica - BON-02 (SPAdes) (version 2) | ecosystem: Environmental > Aquatic > Freshwater > Ice > Glacier...
GGCGCCCCAGGCCCGACAACCTTTATATGTCGATGGCCTTTGCCGACCCGGCCCGCTGACGCAACTCGACCTTCTGGATCTTGCCGGTCGAGGTCTTGGGCAGCTCACCAAATACGACCGCCCTGGGCACCTTGAATCCCGCCAGGTGCTGCTTGCAATGCGCCACGATGTCCTGCTCGGACACAGCCGCATCGGTCTTGAGCTCGACAAACGCACACGGTGTCTCGCCCCAGCGCGGATCGACCATGGCCACGACCGCGGCGGTCAACACCGCCGGATGCCGGTACAGCACATCCTCCACCTCGATCGACGAGATGTTCTCGCCCCCCGAGATGATGATGTCTTTGCTGCGGTCCTTGATCTTCATATAGCCGTCCGGGTACACCACCGCCAGATCGCCGCTGTGGAACCAGCCGCCAGCAAAGGCCTCGTCGGTCGCCTTCGGGTTTTTCAGGTACCCCTTCATCGCGATGTTGCCGCGGAACATGATTTCGCCCATGGTCTCGCCATCCTCGGGCACCGGCACCATGGTGATCGCATCGAGCACCCGCACATCGCGCTCAAGGTGGTACGGCACGCCTTGGCGTGCATTGAGCCGCGCCCGCTCGCCGATGTCGAGGCTGTCCCATTGCGGGTGCTTCGCGCAGACGGTCGCCGGGCCATACACCTCGGTCAGGCCGTAAACATGGGTCAGATCGAAACCCAGCTCCTCCATGCCTTCGATCATCGACGCAGGCGGCGCAGCACCCGCCACCATTGCCTTGATGCCCGGCGAGATGCCCTGTTTCATCGCTTGCGGCGCGTTGACAAGCATGCCGTGCACGATCGGCGCGCCGCAATAGTGGGTCACGCCGTGCGCGCGCATCGCGTCAAAAATAGCCTGTGCATCGACCTTGCGCAGGCATACATTTACGCCGGCCCGTGCGGCGATGGTCCACGGAAAACACCAGCCGTTGCAATGAAACATAGGCAGTGTCCACAAGTAGACCGGGTGCTTGGCCATGTCCCATTCGAGAATGTTCGACAGGGCATTGAGCGCCGCGCCGCGGTGGTGGTAAACCACCCCTTTGGGATTGCCGGTGGTGCCGCTGGTGTAATTCAACGCGATCGCGTCCCACTCGTCGTCCGGCAGTTCCCACGCAAAGTCCGGGTCGCCCCGCGCCAGCAGGCTTTCGTATGTCATGGCCCCGATCGCGGGCCCCGGACCAAACACGTCGTCTTCGACGTCGACCACCAACAGCGGCGCCGGATTCTTGCGCAGCGCCAGGGCCTTTTGCAGTACCGGGGCAAACTCGACATCCACCAGCACGGCCTTCGCTTCACCATGGTCGAGCATAAAGGCGACCGTCTCCGCGTCCAGCCGGGTATTGAGTGCGTTGAGCACCGCACCGCACATCGGAACGCCAAAATGAGCCTCCACCATCGGTGGACTATTGGGCAGCATCACGGCCACCGTGTCGCCCTTGCTGATGCCGTGCTGCGCTAGCGCGCTTGCCAGCTGCCGGCACCGCTGGTATACCTCAGCCCAATCGCGCCGCAGCGCGCCATGCACCACCGCCAGCCGCTTCGGATACACCTGGGCTGCGCGCGCGATGAACGACAACGGGGTAATGGCGGCAAAGTTGGCCGTGTTGCGCGACAGATCCTGGTCAAAGATACCCGGCATGACATGACTCCTTGTTTTTGAAAAAGCGGTTGGGTGGCTGAGCGGTTGGGTGGCTGATGCTCTGGCATCATCAGAGTAAACCACGATCCAACCGCAAACAGGACCCACACATGACGCTTCATTACCAGGCAGACGCATTGCAGACCATGGCCCAGACCCTCCTGCACGCGGCAGGACTCGACACCACCATAGCCCGTTGCGTCGCGCGCACCCTGCTGGACGGCGACCTGCTTGGCCACGACACCCATGGACTCGCCTTGCTGGCGCCCTATCTTCGGGAGATCGACCAAGGACGCATGGCCACCCGTGGCGAGCCCGAGATCGTCAGATCCAAGCCCGCAGCCATGTTGTGGGACGGTCAGCGGCTGCCTGGCCCCTGGCTGATGGAACGGGCGCTGGATCACATGATTCCGGCGGCACGCCAATATGGGGTGTCGTCGCTGGTGATCCGGCGCAGCCACCATATTGCCTGTCTGGCGGTCTACCTGATGCGGGTCGCAGAAGAGGGCATGCTGGGCATGGTGGCCTGCTCCGACCCCAACACGGCCAGCGTGGCGCCCTTTGGCGGCACCGTCGCGGTAATGACACCCAATCCGATCGCAATCGGTTTTCCCACGTCGAGCGGCCCCGTGCTGATCGATATCTCGGCCTCGATCACCACCAATGGCATGAGCAACCGCAAGGCGGCTGCCGGCGAAACCTTTGCCGAGCCCTGGCTGATGGATGCACAAGGCCAACCGACCAACGACCCGGCGGTACTCGCACAGACGCCACCGGGAACCATTCTGCCCATTGGCGGCATGAGTTACGGGCACAAGGGTTACGGCCTGGGGCTGACCGTCGAGGCGCTGACCGCCGGGCTGGCCGGCCACGGGCGTGCCGACCCGTCCGAAGGCTGGGGCGCGACCGTGCAGGTCACCTTGCACGACCCTGATGCCTACGGTGGCCCCGACGCCTTCGTGCGCCAGATGGACTGGCTGGCCAAGGCATGCACCGACAATCCGCCGATTCCCGGCCGTCCCGCTGTCCGCCTGCCCGGGCAGGCCGGCATGCGCCGGCTCCGCGAACAGACAGCTAACGGCGTGGCATTGCACCCGGGCATTGCGCCAATGCTGGCACCCTTCTGCGCCAAATACGGCAGCGCCTTTCCCGCGCCTCTGTAAAGGCGGCGGGCGCCACGGGGTCGCGGCCGAGGCGACAATAGCGCCGTGGCCATACCCCAGTCGTTCATCCAGGAACTCGTCGCGCGCGCCGACGTGGTCGAGATCGTCGGCCGTTACGTACAACTGAAAAAAGCCGGCGCGAACTTCTCGGGCTTGTGCCCTTTCCACGCGGAGAAGTCGCCGTCGTTCACCGTCAGCCCAAGCAAACAGTTCTACCACTGCTTTGGCTGCGGCAAGAACGGCAATGCCATCGGTTTCCTGATGGACCACGCCGGCATGGGTTTCATCGAGGCAGTGAAGGACCTGGCAGGCCAATACGGCATGCAGGTGCCCGAGGAAGACGTATCTCCCGAGCAACGGGCGCGCGCCGTCGAACAGCGGCAACGCCAGAACACGCTGACCGACGTGCTCGAAAAGGCCGGCGAGTCCTACCGCAAACACCTCAAGGACGCGCACCGGGCCATCGACTATTGCAAGAAACGCGGGCTCAGCGGCGAGATCGCCCGACGGTTCGGTCTCGGATATGCGCCGCAGGGCTGGCGCGGCCTGGCCAGTGCTTTCCCCGAATACGACGATCCGCTGCTGGTGGAAAGCGGCCTGGTCATCCTGAGCCAGGACGACGACGGCGGCGAGGAAAAGCGCTACGACCGCTTCCGCGACCGCTTGATGTTCCCAATCCGCAACGTCAAGGGCGATTGCATCGGCTTCGGTGGACGGGTGCTCGGCGACGACAAACCCAAGTACCTGAACTCACCCGAAACGCCGGTCTTCAGCAAAGGGCGGGAGTTGTACGGCCTGTTCGAGGCGCGCAGCGCTGTGCGCGAACACGGCTTTGCGCTGGTGACAGAGGGCTACATGGACGTGGTGGCGCTGGCCCAGCTCGGTTTTCCGAACGCGGTGGCCACTTTGGGTACGGCCTGCACCGCCGACCATGTGCAAAAGCTGTTTCGCTTCACCGATGCGGTGGTGTTCAGTTTCGACGGCGACGCAGCCGGGCGCCGCGCAGCGCACAAGGCCCTCGAAGGCGCCTTGCCGTACGCCACCGATGTGCGCAACGTGAAGTTCCTGTTCCTGCCTGCCGAGCATGATCCCGACAGCTTCATCCGGGCCAACGGCAAGGACGCATTTTCACGCTGCATCAGCGATGCGGTGCCTCTGAGCCGTTTCCTGGTTGATGCAGCGCGCGAGGGCTGCGATCTGCTGAGCGCCGAGGGGCGCTCCCTGATGGCCAGCAACGCGCGCCCCATGTGGAGCCAGTTGCCCGACGGCGCGCTCAAGCGCCAGTTGCTCGGCGAGATAGCGGCACTGGTGCAGCTGCCCACACGGGAGTTGACCGAACTGTGGTCGCCGCCCGCTCCAGCGCTTGACCGCGACGGACGCGCACGGACCGGCCAGGCCGGCCAGTTCGGGCAGGCCGGCGACAACAGCACAGCGGACCATGGCGGTCGATCGCGCTGGAAGCGTGGTCTCACACTGCCGCGCCCGGGCGGACGCGTTCTTCCCGCAAGCCGTGCCGACCATGCAGCACGCCTGCTGCTCGGTCACATGGCGGCCTGGGACCAGTTTTCGGCCGAAGACCATGCCATGTTGTGCCACCTGCCGGCGCCCCATGGGCCGCTATTTTCCTGGCTCGAACACGAGCTCCATGAGCGCGGCGCCCAACCCTGGGGCGCCGTGCGCGAAGGCCTGCGCGCGCATCCCTTCGAGGAGCTGGCGCTGCGGGTCATGGCCGACCCGGAGTTGGCCGCCATCGATGACCAGAAAGACGCGGTGGAAGAAATGCGCAACCTGCTCAGGCGCATGCTGGTGGAGCACATCAAGGCGCAGGAAACCCTGGCCATCGAGGACGCGCAGACGGACCCGGCGGCCCTGCAACGCTACCGCGAGCTGCAGGCGCGCCGGCGCCTGCTTGAAGCGTCCGGTCCCTGAAAAAGCGCGCAACAACCACGACGAGCAGCGGGTCAAAAAGGCGCGCCGCACCTGACAATCAGAGGTTCTCAGGGTATAATCCGATTTTACCGCGCAAGAGCGACAGCAGCACCTCCGGGCCCGGCCAACCGATGACACCGTTCACGACCGGCCAATCTACCGCAAGGACTGCACACCAAATGTTCGCCCATCCATCTTGCCAAACCCGTACTTGTCTGTTTCACAGCCGCCCGCGCGTCGTGTTCCGGCGCCGGTCTTCTTTGTTTTTTTGATGCCTCGAGGTTGATTCATGCCTGCTCAAAAGTCGCCAAAGTCTGTATCGCCCGTTGACAAACGTGCTGCCGCCCCCATAACCAAGGTAGCCGCCAAACCGACCACCAAGGCCGGTGCCAAGACTGCAGCAGCCAAGACCAAGACCACGTCCATGACGTCTACGTCCACCAAGAAAGCCCCGTCAGTGCCAGCATCCAAAACCGCATCCCCGACCGCCGCCAAGGAAAAGAAAACCGCCGCCCTGGTAATTGACCCGAAGAAAACGGCAACTGCTGCCGTGGCCGCCGATCCCGCCGCCAAGAAGAAGCCGGGTCGCCCGCCCAAGGCTGCCGCAGCCAAGACTGCCGCACCCGTGCGCATCGGCGCCAAGCGCGGGCCCAAGCCCAAGGGCAGCCTGATCGAGGACGACAGCGAAGAGATTCCGGACGACGAACCCGAGGTTCAGGAGGAAGTCTCCACCACGACCGAGAAGGTCAAGCCCCTGCGCATGAAGATCAGTAAGGCGAAGGAACGCGCCTTGATGAAGGAGTTCGGCCTCGACGAGACCGTACTGTCCGAGGAAGACCTGGTCAAGCGCCGCCTGCAACTCAAGGCCCTGCTCAAGCTCGGCAAGACCCGCGGCTATCTGACCCACGGCGAAATCTCCGACCACCTGCCCGACAAGCTGGTCGACGCCGAGACCATGGAGGTCGTGATCTCCATGCTCAACGACATGGGCGTGGCGGTCTACGAACAGACGCCGGACGCAGAAACACTGCTGCTCAACAACACCACCGGTTCGACCACCGAGGAAGAGGCCGAGGAAGAGGCCGAGGCCGCCCTGTCCACGGTGGACAGCGAGTTCGGTCGTACCACCGACCCGGTGCGCATGTACATGCGTGAGATGGGCACGGTCGAACTGCTCACGCGTGAAGGTGAAATCGAGATCGCCAAGCGCATCGAAGGCGGCCTGATGGACATGATGGAGGCGATTTCCGCCTCCCCCGCCACGATTGCCGAGATCCTGCGCCTGGGCGAGGATATCCGTGAAGGCAAGGTCGTCATCACGACTATCGTCGACGGTTTCACCGACCCCAACGAGGCCGACGACTATGTAGCCGAGGAAGACTTCGACGAATTCGACGAGGAAGACGACGACGACGGCAAGGGCGGCTCCAAGGCACTGACCAAGAAGCTGGAAGAACTCAAGCGCGAGGCGCTGAGCCGCTTCGACCGCCTGCGTGAACTGTTCGAGAAGATCCACCGCACCTACGACAAGGAAGGCTACGGCACGCCTACCTACATGAAGGCGCAGAAGTCGCTCAGCGAAGAGTTGATGTCGATCCGCTTCACCGCCAAGGCGATCGAGAAACTGTGCGACATGGTGCGCGGTCAGGTAGACGACGTACGCAAGAAAGAGCGCGAAATGCGCCGCATCATCGTCGACAAGTGCGGCTATCCGCAAGAGAATTTCATTGCCGACTTCAGCGGCAAGGACAAGAACGGCAATAGCGTGGCGAGCAACCTGCTCAACCTCAAGTGGGTCGAGAAGCAATCTTCCGCCGGCAAGCCGTGGTCGACCATCATGGAACGCAATATTCCGCCGGTGCAGGACCTGCAGCAAAAGCTGATGGACATCCAGGCCCGTGTCGTGGTGCCGCTGTGGCAGCTCAAGGGCATCAACAAGCGCATGAACGAAGGCGAGTACTCTTCGCGCAGCGCCAAGAAGGAGATGATCGAGGCCAACCTGCGGTTGGTGATCTCGATCGCCAAGAAATACACCAACCGTGGCTTGCAGTTCCTGGACCTGATCCAGGAGGGCAACATCGGTCTGATGAAGGCGGTCGACAAGTTCGAATACCGCCGTGGCTACAAGTTCTCGACCTACGCGACCTGGTGGATCCGCCAGGCCATCACACGCTCGATCGCCGACCAGGCGCGCACCATCCGCATCCCGGTGCACATGATCGAAACCATCAACAAGATGAACCGCATCAGCCGCCAGCACCTGCAGGAGTTCGGCTTCGAGCCCGACGCCAGCGTTCTGGCCGAGCGCATGGAGATCCCGGAAGACAAGATCCGCAAGATCATGAAGATCGCCAAGGAGCCGATCTCGATGGAAACGCCGATCGGTGACGACGACGATTCGCATCTGGGTGACTTCATCGAGGACAGCGCCAACACCGCGCCGATGGAAGCGGCAATGCAGGCCGGTCTGCGCGACGTCGTCAAGGACATCCTGGACAGCCTGACGCCACGCGAGGCCAAAGTGCTGCGCATGCGTTTCGGCATCGAGATGACCAGCGACCACACGCTCGAAGAAGTGGGCAAGCAATTCGACGTGACGCGTGAACGCATCCGCCAGATCGAGGCCAAGGCGCTGCGCAAACTCAAGCACCCGAGCCGCTCGGACAAGCTGCGTAGTTTCACCGACAGCCTGTAAACCGATACGCCTTTCCTGGCGAAAAGCCGCTACCCCGCATCGGGGCAGCGGCTTTTTCTTTGCCCTTTTTTGTCCTGGAATGGCATCACGGCCCTGCCCGGACGGACAAAACAGCGTGTCAGCGCGTCAGCGCGTCAGCGCGTGCATCTCGGCGATCAGATCGGCCTTGCCCTCGAAACCGATGCCCGGCAGCGGTGGCAACGTCACATAACCGTTGTCGACCCGCACACCGTCGGGAAAACCGCCATACGGCTGGAACAGGTCCGGATACGACTCGTTGCCTCCCAGCCCCAGCCCGGCGGCAATTGCCAGCGACATCTGGTGGCCGCCATGCGGAACACAGCGACTTGCGGACCAGCCATGGGTCTTGAGCATGTCCAGCGTACGCAGGTACTCGACCAGGCCGTAACTCAGCGCGCAGTCGAACTGCAGCCAGTCGCGGTCAGGCCGCATGCCGCCGTGGCGGATCAGGTTGCGTGCGTCCTGCATCGAGAACAGATTTTCGCCGGTTGCCAGTGCTCCAGCGTAGGCTTCGCCCAGGCGCGCCTGTAGCTCGTAGTCCAGCGGATCGCCAGCTTCCTCGAACCAGAACAGTGGATATTGCGCCATCGCCCGTCCGTATTCCAGTGCGGTCTGCAAGTCGAACCGCCCATTGGCGTCAACCGCCAGTTGCTGGCCCGGTTGCAGCATCGCCAGCACGGCTTCGATGCGCGCCATGTCCTGCGCCAGTGGCGCGCCGCCGATCTTCATCTTGACCACAGAATAACCGCGCTCCAGGTAGCTGGCCATCTCTGCGCGCAGCCCGTCGAGCCCTTTGCCGGGGTGGTAATAACCACCGGCGGCGTAGACAAAGACGCGAGGATCAGCCTTGCCGTTGCCGTATCGCCCGGCCAGCATGTCATGCAAGGGTTGCCCGGCGATCTTGGCCATCGCATCCCATACCGCCATGTCGATGGTGCCCACCGCCACCGAACGTTCGCCGTGACCACCGGGTTTCTCGTTGTGCATCATGCAGGCCCAGATCCTGTGCGGGTCCAGGTTGTCGCCGGCGTCGTCGCGCAGGCTGGCCGGATCGGCCTCCAGCACGCGCGGTCGGAACCGCTCGCGGATCAGACTGCCCTGGCCGTAGCGGCCGTTGGAATTGAATCCGTAGCCGATCACGGGTTGTCCATCGCGCACCACATCGGTAACAACGGCGACCAGGCTCAGCGTCATCTTCGAGAAGTCGATGAACGCATTGCGGATGTTGGAGCTGATGGGACGGGTGGATTCGACGATGTCAACGATCTTCATGGGGCGCTTTCAAATGGCTGGACGGCTCCCGGGCGCTGGACACACCAACGGCAACCTCGCGCGCGACTGCGCTCAGGGTGTGAGGTACAGCTCTTCCAGGCGCCTGCGCTGCGCCGGCCCTACGCCAAGCGCTTTCTCCAGATACGCGTCCACGCTGCTGTAACCGGTCTCCACCGTCTGCAGCGCGGCTTCCAGAAAACCTGTTTGGACCCGCCACAACACGTCCAGCACGTCCTGCGATGCGAACGCGGAAACCACATTGGGCTGGCGGTAGAAGTCGTTGGTCAGCAGGTAGTCCTGCATCACGACGGTGCGCGGCACGCCCAGCGCAGACAGGATCAACGCTGCGGCAAAACCGGTGCGGTCCTTGCCGGCGGTGCAATGAAACACCAGCGGTGTATCGCTGTCGAGCAGGTGGCCGAACAACTCGGCGAATCGGGGTGAATTGCCCAGCACGAAGTCGCGGTAGGTCTGTTCCATCAGTGCCACTGTGGCCTGCGGCGTCAGGGTCGTGCCAGCCGCCAGCAAGTCCTGTATGCCCTGCACCACCGTGGGCTCGATCGACAACGCATGCACCGCCACGCCGGGAATGCCACAGGCCATGGCGGCGCGCTCCTGCGTGCCGCGGAAATCCAGCACCCGGCCCAGGCCCAGGCCAGATAGCTGCGCCAGGTCGTCGGGCGTGAGTGCGCCCAGATGGTCGGATCGGAACAAGCGGCGCCAACGTACGTTTCGGCCGTCGCGACCGGCATAACCACCGAGGTCGCGGAAATTGGTGCTGCCGGCAAGCGGCAGGCGTCGGGATTGTGTGGACATGCCGTGATGGTACGTGAGGCCACCCATAACCCACGGTCACATGCCGGACATGGCACGACCCGTTGCCAACCTGCCTGCCGACCCATCGCCAACCGCTACCATCGCCACTCATGTCAACGCTATCCATCGCCGCCAATCGCAAGGGAATCATGGCCATGTGCCTGGCAATGGCCCTCTTCATTGCCAATGACGCGCTGGTCAAATATGTCAGCGCGTCACTACCGGCGGCCCAGTTGATCTTCATCCGTGGCCTGTTTGCCACCATTGTGCTGCTGACGGCCGCCCTGCTCATGGGCGCCTTGCGACCGACGGCCCTGCTGCAGGACGGCGCGTGGCGGCAACTGACCCAGCGACCCGTGCTGGCGCGCGCATCGCTGGACGCGCTGGCCACCATGGCCTACCTGAGTTCACTGTTTCATCTACCGATCGGCAATGCCTCGGCGATCAACATGGCGTCGCCGATGTTCATCGCCATGTACGCCGCCGTGGTGTGGCGCGAGCGGGTCAGTCCCGCACGGTGGCTGGCGATCGCCGCGGGCTTCGCCGGGGTGCTGCTGATCGTGCAACCGGCCGCCGACGCGTTCAATGCCTGGAGCCTGATGTGCCTGTTTGCAACCCTGCTGCACACGGCGCGCGACCTGATCACGCGCAACATCGCACTGACGGTGCCGGCCATCCTGATCACCCTGACCACCTCGACCGCCGTACTACTGCTGACCGGACCCTGGAGCCTGCTGCAGGGATGGCAGCCGGTCAATGCAACCCAGTTGGGCCTGCTGGCCGGCGCCAGCGTATTCCTGAGCGCGGCACACTACATGGTCATCGTCGGCATGCGCAGCGGCGAACTCAGCCTGGTCGCGCCGTTTCGCTACACCGCGCTGATCTATGCGTTGCTGCTCGGCTGGCTGATCTGGGGTGACGTTCCGAATGTCATGGCGTGGTCCGGTATCGTGTTGATGGTCGTGGCAGGGCTGTCCATGCTGCGCGCAGGGCGCACCGCCTGATGCACATGCCGACGCGCTGTAGGATCGATCCACCGACCTTGCCCGGCACGGTGCACAACACGCCGGCGTCGCTGGCCTTGGAGCGACAATCCTGTGCAGGAACCAGCCATGATCCAATCCATAACAGCATGACGGTACGGCACTGGCGTCGTTGCACATTGAAGGGAGTTTGATATGCAGACAGTGGCAGGGGTAATCGGACTGGGCGCCATGGGCAGCGGTATCGCGCAGTCCCTGCGCCGCGCAGGCTACCAGGTCCATGTTTACGACGTGCGCGCCGAAGCCACGCGCGCATTTGCACTGGAGGGTGGTGTCGCCTGCGCCTCGCCGGCCGAACTGGCCACCGCATGTGATGTCATTGTGTCGGTGGTGGTCAACGCCCAGCAGACCGAGCAGGTCCTGTATGGCCCGGATGGCTGCGCGCCCGCCATGCGCGCCGGCGCGGTATTCGTGATGTGTTCCACCGTCGATCCGAACTGGTCGGTGGCACTGGAACAGCGCCTGGCCAATCAGGACGTGTTGTATATCGATGCGCCGATCTCCGGTGGCGCCGCCAAGGCGGCCAGCGCAGAGATGACGATGATGACTGCTGGCACGCCAGCGGCCTATGCCAAGGCCGGGCCGGTGCTCAACGCGATGGCGGGCAAGGTCTACAAACTCGGCGATAGCGCCGGCGCCGGCAGCAAGGTAAAGATCATTAACCAGTTGCTGGCCGGCGTGCACATTGCCGCGGCAGCCGAGGCCATGGCACTGGGGTTGCGCGAAGGCGTCGACCCGGAGGCTCTGTACGAGGTCATCACCCATAGCGCCGGCAACAGCTGGATGTTCGAGAACCGCATGGCCCATGTACTGGCGGGCGACTACACGCCACTGTCGGCGGTCGACATCTTCGTCAAGGACCTGGGGCTGGTGCTCGACATGGCACGTGCCAGCAAATTCCCGCTACCGCTGTCGTCGACGGCGCACCAGATGTTCATGCAGGCATCGAGCGCAGGTTTTGCGCGCGAAGACGACAGTGCGGTGATCAAGATCTTCCCCGGCATCGAACTGCCTGCCGGCAAGAAACCCGCCTGACCAGCACCTCACCCTCCACGACCCGATCCGGACACACGACCACCATGGCATCCATTCTTCTGGGCTGTATTGCCGACGACTTCACCGGCGCCACCGACCTGGCCAACAATCTTGTGCGCGCGGGCATGCGCACGGTGCAGACCATCGGGGTTCCACAAACACCACTGGATGCGGATGTGCAGGCGGTCGTCGTGGCATTGAAGTCGCGCACCATCGCACCGGACGATGCCGTGGCACAGTCGCTGCAGGCCCTGCACTGGTTGCAGGCGCAAGGCGCGCGCCAGATCTACTTCAAGTACTGCTCGACCTTCGACAGCACCGCGCAGGGCAATATCGGCCCGGTCACCGAAGCCCTGATGGATGCGCTGGGCACCGACTTCACGATCGCCACACCGGCGTTCCCGGATAACAAGCGCAGCGTATTCAAGGGCTACCTGTTTGTCGGCGATGTGTTGCTCAACGAAAGCGGCATGCAGAACCATCCGCTGACGCCGATGGCCGACGCCAACTTGGTGCGCGTGATGCAGGCGCAGACGCGGCGCACGGTAGGGCTGATCGACTACAGCGTGGTGTCACGTGATGCACAGGCGGTGCGGCACCGCATGGCCGAACTCAAGGCACAGGGCGTGGGCGTGGCCATCGTCGACGCGGTAACCAACGACGACTTGCTGCGGCTCGGGCCGGCCTTGAAGGAACTGCCGCTGGTCACGGCCGGCTCCGGCGTGGCGATCGGTCTGCCGCAGAACTTCGGTATCCAGCCGTCATCGCTGGCCAGCGGTTTGCCGCCGGCCAGCGGACTCCAGGCCGTGGTCTCCGGCAGTTGCTCGCTGGCCACCAACCGGCAGGTCGCGGCATTCATCGCCACCGGACGTCCTGCGCTGGCCGTCGACCCGATGCAACTCGCCGCGGGCGTCGACGTCGTCGCGCAGGCACTGGCCTGGGCCAAACCACTGCTGGAGCAAGGGCCTGTGCTGGTGTACTCGACAGCCGATGCCGGCGCCATCAAGTCGGTCCAGGCGCAACTCGGCGCCGCGCAAGCTGGCGCCATGGTCGAACGGGCCATCGCCGCGATCGCGCGCGGACTGATCGACCGTGGGGTGCGTCAACTCGTGGTGGCCGGCGGCGAAACCTCGGGCGCCTGTGTGCAGGCGCTGGACATCAGCCAACTGCAGATTGGCCCTCAGATTGATGCCGGGGTGCCATGGTGCCATGCCCAAACGCCCGCAGGTGCCATACACATCACGCTCAAATCGGGCAACTTCGGCACCGACGACTTCTTCACCAAGGCGTTCGGACTGCTGTAGTCAAGACACAGGGCGCAGTGCAATCGATTTGCCAGCGTCTGTCGAGCGCCAGCGGCACGAAGCAGCTCAACCGTCAGGTAGTGCCACCCGCGAAGGAGGCGTCTTTCCTGACATGCGCAAGCCTGAACAGCCCGCTGGCTTCAGCTTTGGGAGCCGAAGAAAAACCGCTCCTCCACAATCTTGCCGTCTTTGACGGTGTACAAGCCGACTTCGTCCATCTTCATGCGTTTACCGCCCTTGGGCGTGACATCCATCCCGAATCGCACCACGAACTGACTGCCGTGCACGAACGGCCCCTCGACCTGCATCCCGTGCACCTCGTTGTTCGCGTACCACCAGGCACCCTTGCCATCCACAGCCTTACGGCCCTTGAGCACAGCCATGTCGCCCTCCATGGCCTCCATCGAAACGATGTCGTCGGACCAGTAGGTGCGCCCGGCTTCGTCGGACTTGCCGCTCTTGAGCAAGTCGGTGAAGGCCTGCGCCAGTTCTTGTGTTGTCATTGCGATCTCCCTTGTTGATGGTTGGATCCGCCCATTGTGAACCGCTTGGCGCCAGTTTGCACCCCCAAAAAGGGTCCGTGCACCCGGCAATGCGGCCGCCCGCTGGAGCCTGCGAACCCTGGCGCCCTGCGGCGCACATGGCTGCCCCGAAACGGCGCCTGGCGCATCCTTCGCGCACAAACGGGTCAGCGCCGGGTCGCTCAACGCGCGCAATGCCGCATTGAAACGCGCCTCCTGCATCTTCAGCCCCGAATGGGGTCCCAGGCACGATGCACCGCGATCATTGCCGGCCAGAAAACCAGTCCAGGCCTTCGGCAGGCCCAGCAGACGCGAGGTGTGGCCGGTCGGAGCGGTATCGAGGTTAGAGGCAGCGTCGATGCTGACCAGCAACACCTGCCTGCCGGCGTCGGCCAGCCGCAAGGCCACGGCAGCCGAGAGTGAGGTCTTGCCGACCCCACCCTTGCCGGTGCAAAGGAGGAAACGGGTGGGGTCGCGCTACAGGTCGAGCGACATCGCAATGGTGTCAGATGGTGTCATGGCTGCAGCATGGGGCATGCGCACCATCTCGCCGTGATCGCGGTCAAATGGTTGCGCATGGCCTGGGGTAGCCTCTGCTGCACTCGCAGGGTTTGCAGCCCGTGCACCCCGTTTTTGCCGGCCTGACGCGGCCCCGCTGGAGGCGTCAGAAAGTCTCGGTATCGACCTCGCCGGACGCCTGCACGTTGTAACGCGGACCGGTCACGGTGTTCTGGTTGATCAGGGCATCGACGGCGGCAACGGTGTCCAGGCTGAGCTGCAACCGGGCCGCACCAAGGTCTTCATGCAGATGCTGCACGCTGGTCGTGCCAGGAATCGGGATGATGTGCGGCGCCTTGTGCAGCAACCACGCCAGCGCCAGCTGCGCCGGAGTGCAACCGGCCTCCTTGGCCAGCGCCCGGTAAGCCGGTTGCAGCTTCAGGTTGGCTGCATAGTTGTCGGACGCGAACCGTGGCATGCCGCGGCGGATGTCCTTGGCTTGCAGCGCATCGAGGTCGAGCGCCACATCGCACAGGAAGCCGCGCGCCACCGGACTGAAAGCAACGAAGGTCGCCCCGATGTCCTTGCAGGCCTGCAACACCGCGATCTCGGCGTTGCGGCTCCACAGCGAATACTCGGTCTGCAGCGCCGCGATCGGATGCACGGCATGCGCCTTGCGCAAGGTCGTCGCCGACACCTCCGACAAACCGAGCGTGCGCACCTTGCCGGAGCGCACCAGATCGGCCATCGCGCCGACACTGTCTTCTATCGGCACCTGCTTGTCCCAGCGGTGCAGGTAATACAGGTCGATCACGTCGGTCTGCAGGTTACGCAGGCTGTCTTCGCAATCGCGCCGTATCGCCTCGGGACTGCCATCGATCACGCGCTTGACGCCGTCGGCAAACACGACACCAGCCATGCCCCCCTTGCTCGCAAGGGTGTAGCGATGGCGGTGACTCTTGAGTGCTTTTCCCACCAGCTTCTCGTTGGCGCCGAAACCATACAGCGCAGCGGTATCGAACAGCGTGACGCCCGCGTCAAGGGCCGCCAGCAGCAGCCGTTCGCCCTGCTCCGCAGACGGCGGCGTATCGTAGGCGTGGCTCAGGTTCATGCAGCCCAGGCCGATGGCCGACACGGTGAAGGGTCCGATGGTGCGTTGTTGCATGCTTGATTTTCCTGGTCGAATGGCAATTGGGGTAAATGGCAATTGGGGTCAGGCCAGCATTACCGGCATCCGGTACGGCGGGCACGCCCTATTTTGAACGCTTGCGCTCAGGCGAGTTGTTGCTCGAGCCGATCCAGCACTTCGTAGCAGGGCAATACGCCGGCCACACTGGAGTTGGGCTCACGGCTCTCGCGGATCGCGGCGAAGAACTCGCGATCCTGCAGCTCGATGCCGTTCATCGACACCGCCACCTTAGACACGTCGATCTTCTCTTCCTTGCCATTGAACAGGTCGTCATAGCGCGCGATATAGGTCGCGGTGTCGCCGATATAGCGGAAATAAGTCCCCAGCGGGCCGTCATTGTTAAAACTCAGGCTCAGCGTGCAGATCGCACCGCTGGCCGCCTTGAGCTGGATGCTCATGTCCATCGCGATGCCAAGCACCGGATGGATTGGGCCCTGCACGGCGTTGGCCTGCACGATCGGGCTGGCGCACTGGTAAGCGAACAGATCTACCGTATGTGCTGCGTGGTGCCACAGCAGATGGTCCGTCCACGACCGGGCCTGGCCCAGCGCGTTGGTATTGGTGCGCCGGAAGAAATACGTCTGCACGTCCATCTGCTGGATGTTGAACTTGCCGGCAGTGACCTGGCTCTTGACATACTGGTGACTCGGATTGAAGCGCCGGGTATGGCCGCACATGGCAATCAGTCCGCTCGCCCTGGCCTGCGTCACCACGGCCTTCGCGCCTGCAAGGCTGTCGGCCAGCGGGATCTCGACCTGCACATGTTTGCCCGCCTGCAGGCAGGCGATGGTCTGGCCGGCATGCATCTGTGTTGGCGTGCACAGGATCACCGCATCAACCTCCTCCAGTGCCAGGCTGTCGGCGAGGTCGGTGGTGACATGCCTGATGCCGTACTTTGCGGCCACTTCGCGTGTCTTGTCCAGATCACGACTGACCAGCGAGACGACGTCGACCCCGTCGATATTCTTGATGCCGTCGAGGTGCTTGATGCCGAACGCACCGGCACCGGCCAGCGCAACCTTGATGTTCCTGGACATGACTGCTACTCCTTCTTCAAATGCACATGGCCACGCCGGACGCGGTGACGAAGGCGCGCGCAGACTGTCATCACGGATTTTCCAGTATCAGGTGACCCACCGCGGTGTTGGACGCAGGCACATGGTAGAACCGGTGCGCCAGATGCGGTTTGCCACCGCCGGCGACGTCGGCCATGGCGCCGCGCGCGATCAGCCACATCACGAGTTCGATTCCCTCGGAGCCGGCCTCGCGCACATAGTCGATATGTGGCATCTGCGCCAGACCCGCCGGGTCGGCGATCAGGCGGTCGAGGAAGTCGTTGTCGAACGCCTTGTTGATCAGGCCGGCGCGCGGGCCCTGCAACTGGTGGCTCATGCCACCCGTGCCCCATATCTGCACATTCAGCGGTGTATCGAACGACGCAATGGCGCGGCCAATGGCTTTGCCCAACTCGAAACAACGCTTGCCCGAGGGCACCGGGTACTGCACCACATTCACCGCAAACGGGATGACCGGGCATGGCCAGGCCTGGGGTTGGCCGCACATCAGCGACAACGGCACGGTCAGGCCATGGTCGACATCCATCTTGTTGACGATGGTCAGGTCGAAGTCGTCCTGGATCACCGACTGCGCAATATGCGCGGCCAGTTCCGGATGCCCGATGACGGTGGGCACCGGTCGCGGTCCCCAGCCTTCATCGGCGGGCTGAAACCTGTCCGCGGTGCCAATGGCGAAAGTCGGAATCATGTCCAGGCTGAACGCCGTGGCGTGGTCGTTGTAGACCAGGAAAATCACGTCGGGCGTGTTGTCCTTCATCCACTGCTTGGAGAACGCGTAACCCTTGAACAACGGCTGCCAATAGGGTTCGTCTGTCTTGCCCAGATCGACCGCAGCGCCGATCGCCGGAACATGGGATGTATACACACTGGCGGTGATCCTGGCCATCAAGCAGCTCCTTTCTGTCCTGCACGTCCCTGGGGTTGCCGATCGGCCTGCGCATCGCCGGTCTCTCCGACCACGCGATTGCCTTGCACCGAACGTCCGCCTGCGACCATCATGGCGCGGTATTCGTCTTCGGTCATGCCCGTCATGCTGCCGGCCATCTGCTGGAAGCTCTTGCCATCCGTGGCGCCGATCTTGGCCAGGAAATAGATGTTGCCGCCAGCGGCAATGCAGCGATTCAGGTCGCGCGTCAACACCGCCTGCTTTTGCTCCTCGCTCATCGGCCACGCATCGAGGTAGGCGCGTTCGTCGGCCTTGAACCGCGCCCGGTTGTCGGCCTTCATCAACGACATGCAGAACTGGTTCAAGTGATAACCCAGGCGTGACTGCTCGGCGTCGAATATCGTGGTCCCGGGTACGTCCAGGTAGGGTTTGTCGAGTGCCATGGTGATTGCCTCCGTCTCATGCCCAATACAGGCAGTTTGGATTGTCGACCAGCAGCTTGTGCTGCAACTGGGCCGTCGTCGCAATCTGCGGTATGAAGTCGACCAACAGGCCGTCGTCGGGCATGTGGTCCTTCAGGTTGGGATGCGGCCAATCGGTACCCCACAACACGCGGTCGGGGAAGGTCTCGACCAACGTGCGCGCAAATGGCACGACGTCCTGGTACGCATGTTGCTCGCCTGCGAGGGCCTTCGGCCCCCTGAGCGACAGCCGCTCGGGGCAGCTGACCTTGCTCCAGATGTTGGTGTGCTCGCGCATCATCTTCATGAACAGGCTGAACTCGGGGCCGTCCACCGGCTTGGCTACATCCGGGCGACCCATATGGTCGACCACGACCGTGGTCGGCAAGGCGGTGAAGAAGTCATACAACTCGGGCAGGTCCTTCGCCTCAAAATACACCACCACATGCCAGCCCAGCGGCGCGATGCGATTGGCGATCTCGAGCAACACCTCGCGCGGCGTGAAATCAGCCAGGCGCCGGACGAAATTAAAGCGCGTGCCGCGGACACCGGCCGCGTGCATCTCCTGCAGCTGCGCGTCGGTCACGTCGCGGCTGACTGTCGCCACGCCGCGCGCCTTCCCGCCGG
>Ga0209491_10005613_pt1 | contig 18200 bp, 18 predicted proteins | sample BON02_FD_187213 | JGI IMG/M metagenome (GOLD analysis project Ga0209491, IMG submission 187213) | Freshwater microbial communities from Lake Bonney liftoff mats and glacier meltwater in Antarctica - BON-02 (SPAdes) (version 2) | ecosystem: Environmental > Aquatic > Freshwater > Ice > Glacier...
CTCATCTCGGTCAAATTCCGCCAGGGCGTCACCCTCTCTTGGCCTCGGATTTTTGAGCAATGTGCTCGCTCCACCGTATCTCCAATGTCCCTGGTTAATGGAAAATCAATCAAATGAAAAGACCGTGGAAACTGGCGGCCATCTGCCGTCGCCACTCCGTGAATACGATCTCCGGTGAGCAAAAACTCCGTGACCTTGGCCCCAAAATGCACTTCGCCTCCGGCCGCCCGAACCGACTCCCGCATCGCCATGACCACTTTGGGCAGAAGGTTGGACCCAATATGCGGGTGCGCATCCACCAGGATCTCTTCGGGCGCACCATGAGCCACCAAGGTCCGGTAAACCTCGGCCACCGGTCCCCGCTTGGTCGCCCGGGTATAAAGTTTTCCATCGGAAAATGTTCCGGCTCCGCCCTCTCCAAAACAGTAATTCGATTCCTCGATGACCCGCCCCTCCTTCAAAATCGGACCCAGATCAAATCGCCGGGCCGAGGCATCCTTTCCGCGCTCGAGGACCACCGGCTTGTAGCCCATCTCGAGACAACGCAAGGCCGCGAACATCCCCGCTGGCCCGCAACCCACAATGACAATCTCCCCGGGGTCCTTCTTGAAAACAGGTGCCGACCAGGTCAGTGCAGCCTCCGGCTCAAGGGCTTGATCCACCCCGACTTCAAGGCGCAGGCGAAATCGCACCGGACGTTTCCGGGCGTCGAGCGAGCGCTTAAGGAGGCGGAATTCTTGAACCCTCCTGGGATCAATCTTCAACTGCCGGGCAATGCGCGGAGGCCAGAGAAGCTCATTGGAAGCCTCGGCGGGCGAAAGAAGGAGTTCAATCGTTTCAACAGACATCAGGACGCTTCGCTCGTTTCTTCCTCCACCGAAGGCTCGGGAAGCTTGGTGAAGCGGAGTTGCTCGATCCGGCGGCCATCGGTGCTGGTGACTTTGGCCTCAAATCCAAGCACTTTCACCGTCTCGCCTGGATCAGGAAGGTGACCCAGCAGCTGAACGACATACCCCCCGATCGTGCTCACGTCGCTGCTCTCGATATCAATCAAGGACTCGTGCTCATGGAGATCCATCAGGCTCAAGCCCCCTTCCACCACAAACTCCTCATCGGTAATCCTTAAAAAATCAGGTTCTTCGTCCTCATCGAATTCATCATGAATGTCTCCCACAAGCTCGGCCATGATGTTGTCCATGAAGACAAGACCGGCGGGATCACCAAATTCATCAACCACCAGCGCAAGCTGGGCCCGCTCCTTCAAAAAAAGTTGCAACAGATCATCCAGCTTCATCGTCTCCGGCACCACCTTGAGCGGGCGGCAAATGTGCATGAGATCCTGGTCATGCTCGTTCATCAAACGCAGCACATCCTTGATATGGATCAGCCCTTCGGTCTGATCGAGGTGGCCGCGCACCAATGGAAAACGGGTGTGCTTGGAGGCGATCGCATGCTCGAGATTCTCGGGAAATCCCCGATCAAGATCAAGAAAGACAACCTCACTCCGGGGAGTCATCACGTCTTTCACCGAGACATCGTTCAGCTCGAGCGCATTGATGAGAATCTCGCGCTCGGTTTCGGTCACTTCCTGCTGGCGCTCGCTTTCTTCCACCAACAAGGCCAGCTCCTCGGAACTATGGACCGCCTCGGTTTCCGAAACCGGATCGATCTTAAAAACTCTCTTGAGAAGGAAATTTGCAGTGCCATTGAGAATCCGAATCGCTCTCCCAAAGGCCACATAGAAAAGATGCAGGGGACGGGCCACCACCATGGTCGTCACCAGGGACTTCCGAATCGCAATCGATTTGGGAATCAGCTCGCCCAGCACCACGTGAAGAAAGGTGAATGACAACATCGCAATCCCGAAGGAAATGTAGCCAATCATTTCCTCCGAGAGCTCAAGCCCGGATTTAAACAGGAGCGGCTCAATGAACTTCGCCACAAAAGGCTCTCCCAGAAAGCCCAGAGCGAGGGAAGCAATGGTGATTCCGAGCTGGTTCGCGGAAAGATAGCCGTCCAGATTCGTCACAATATGCTTCGCGACTCCGGCACGGCCCGGCTTGGACTCGAGCTCCCCCTCGATTTGACCGGGGCGGACTTTGACAATCGCGAACTCGGAGGCCACGAAAAAGGCATTCAACAAGAGAAAGAAAATAATCGCGACGAGAAAAAGGCCGGTCTCTTGCCAAGTGGGGAATTCGTGGTTGATCGTCCCACCCACGCTTGCCATCAGAAATAAAGTCTCACTCATTTGAGGTCGGCACTAGATCTTGTCGTAGCCTCCATCGCTATTTTTCTGGAGGACGTGAAATCCGGCCGCTTTGGCGTCGGAATCAGAAAATGACTTACTCACCCTGGGAGTATTGATCCGGCTCACGACCTTGCGCACCGGATGACGACAAAGGGGGCACTTCACCAGGGCCTCCCTGCCAATGGGACGTTGCAATTCGAAGCCCTTCGCGCAGATGCGACAACTATGCTCCCGATCGTCCGGGTTCTCGGATTGGTATTCGTAAATAGGCATGGGCGTGGGACAGAAGGACGCAGCACTAAACCAGGAGCACATCCTGTCCGATCAGACCTAAGCCTATAACCTACCAGGAGGACTTTGTCACTCCGGGAATCAGGCCGTGGGATGCCATCTCGCGGAAGGTAATCCGGGAAAGGCGGAATCGGCGCAAAAAGGCCCGGCGACGGCCGGTCACTTCGCAACGATTCACCAAACGGGTCGGACTTGCATCACGAGGAAGCATTGTCAGGCCAATATAATCCTTCTCCTTCTTCAACTGGTGACGAAGGTCAGAATACTTAGCGACGGTTTTAGCTTTGCGCTTGTTGCGCTCTATCCAGCATTTTCTTGCCATGGGCGGCGAGATGTATCCAGAACCACCCGCGAGGCAAGGTTTTTTTAGCTCGGGAGAGAGATTTTTGTGAACTTCCTCCTTTTCCACCTTCACACGCCCTTTTTATTAAGAAATCCAAACAAGCTCCAAACAACGATCAAAACCTCTTGCTTTGCCCTCCTTGGGAATCTAACTCCGCATATGGACCGACCCGATGGACGCACGATTCCCGAACTCCGCCCGATTTCTTTTATTCCAAACGTCGCGCCGAATGCCACCGGATCCGTTCTCGTTTCCTTCGGCAATACCCGCGTCATTTGCGCCGCCACCGTCGAGGAAAACGTCCCCGGTTGGATGAAGTATCAAAAGATCGAAGGCGGCTGGGTCACCGCCGAGTATTCCATGCTCCCCTACTCCACCCACGACCGAAAACCCCGCGACATCAACCGCGGCAAGCTCGACGGACGCTCCTCGGAGATCCAACGTCTCATCGGACGCTCCCTTCGCGCCGTCATCGACCTCAAGAAACTCGGCAAACGCACTCTCTGGATCGACTGCGATGTCCTGCAAGCCGACGGCGGCACCCGCACCGCCTCCATCACCGGCGGATGCGTCGCCGTCGCCATCGCCCTCAACCGCCTCATGGCCCAGGGCAAGCTCAAGGACTTCCCCATGGCCAAACTCGTCGCCGCCGTCAGCGCCGGCATCTACCAAAACGAAGCCATCCTCGACCTCAACTACCCCGAGGACCGCGATGCCGCCGTCGATTTCAACGTTGTCATGACCGAGGACGGGGATTTCGTCGAACTTCAAGGCAGCGGCGAAGAGAGTTCCTTCACCTCGGATCAAATGACCGCCATGCTCGCTCTCTCCCGTGAGGGAATCAAACAACTCGTTGTTCTTCAAAAAGAAGCAATCCTGGCGGCCGACCGGGCCACCGGCGACGATCTTGAGGGACTCGCGGCCGCCTTTCGCTAACCGGCGCATCCTTTTATCTTGCGGAAGAGAAAGGGAGGCTTATTTTTCCTTGGAAGGAAGGTGCTCCCACCTCCCTCCATAAAAACCGGAGGTTTCCCCTCCAAACCATAGAAAAAAACATGAAACTAAAGAAAAACCCAATACGGAAGGGCTTCACACTTGTGGAGCTTCTTGTCGTGATTGCCATCATCGCGGTCCTTGCGGGCCTTGCGACGCCGGCAATCCTGAAAGCGCAAAAGGCGGCAGCCAAAGCACAGGCAACCAATAACGCAAAAGAGATCGGAACCGCTCTCTTTGGCTTTGTTGAACAATACGGCGGCTACCCCTCCGAATCCACCAAACAGCAACTCATTGACGAGGGTGCCGAAGTGGTTCCCGAAGGCAATGACGCCAACTCCTACCTCGGCCAGCTCCTCGCAGCAGGTTCCGTGGACTCCGAGAAGATCTTCTACGTCAAAGGCGTGAAGGGTTCCCGGGAAGGTGACAGCATCTTCAGCAGCCCTGAAAAGTTGCTCGCAGAAGGTGAAAACGGATTCGGTTACGTGATGCTTGAAGGCGACGAGCCTCTTTCCTCACCCAGCAGTATCGTTCCCCTCGTCGTCGCCCCTCTCAAGAGCGGCGGTAGTGACCCGGTCTTCGATGATGGCCCCTTCGCTGGTCAATACATTTATCTGACCCCCGACGGTTCGGTTTCTGGCGGCAAGATCAGCCCGGACGGAAAACCGATCGCGCCAGGCCGCGGCGCCGGCGGTCTCTTCGGAGAAGGCAAGGACTCCATCTTCGAGGACGACGTTCCTGACGTAAAAGCTCCCCGCGGCCTCGACTAAGTCCAACGGGTTAAAAAATTCCAAAGCGGACCTCCCCGGAGGTCCGCTTTTTTGTGGAAGCCCCTTCCTGCCTACGGACCGAGCGGGAACATCCCTCCCATTCAAGAACGAGACCACTTTTTGATCGTGCTAGTCAAGGAGATGGATTTAGTGGCATGAAATGCCACAATATTCAAAATGATGATGACACAAAGACATTCGTTCCAACGGGGCCTCACAAAGGAAATTGAATGGGCCACATCCATCACGCCGAAACCAGCGCCAGCCCCCAGCCCAACGGGCTTGCGTCCTTCAGCCCGGGGGTGCAAAAATTGTTCAGCGTTCAGGCATTCACATCAACGACGACGCGGCCCTGAATCTCGCCCCTCAATATTTGTTCCCCCAACTCTGGCACCTCGGCCAGGCTCGCCTCGCGAATCATGTCATCGAGTTTTTCCAACGGAAGATCGGTGGCGAGCCGTTGCCACGCTCTCTCACGTTGCACGAAAGGCTTCATCACGCTGTCGATTCCCAGCAAATTGACTCCGCGAAGTAGAAAGGGAAGGACACTTGTTGGCAGGGCCGCTCCGCCTGCCAGTCCGACCGCCGCTACGGAGGCTCCGTATTTCAGCTGGCCGAGAACCCGCGCGAGCATCTCGCCGCCGACGGCATCGACACAACCCGCCCAGGTCTCGGATTCGAGTGGCCTCATCGACACCCTCGCGATCTCCTCGCGAGCGACGATGCGATGGGCCCCGAGCGATTTTAAATAGTCCGCCGTCTTCGGCCGCCCCGTCTTCGGCCGCCCCGTCACTGCCGCCACTTCATAACCGAGATGGGCGAGGATCGCCGTCGCGATCGACCCCACTCCGCCCGCCGCTCCGGTGACCAGCACTTCTCCTTGATCCGGCTTCAACCCGTGATCCTCCAAAGCGAGAATGGCGAGAATCGCCGCGAAGCCCGCCGTCCCAATCGCCATCGCCTGTTTCGTTGTCAGCCCTTCGGGCAATGGCACCAACCAGTCCGCATTCACGCGGGCCTTTTGCGAATAACCTCCCCAATGAACCTCGCCGACCCGCCAGCCGGTCAGGACGACCTGGTCGCCGGGCTGGTATCGCGAATCCTCGGACGACTCGACGGTTCCCGCAAAGTCGATTCCAGGCACGTGGGGATAGTTGCGAACGAGACCGCCGCCCGCTTTCAGGCAGAGCCCATCCTTGTAATTCACCGTGGTGTATTCGACCGCGACCGTGACGTTTCCGGCAGGCAATTGATCTTCGATCAACGACTGTAGCGCAACCGAGACTTCGGATTCGCCCTTCTTTTCGACGACCAGGGCGTTGAATGCCTTCATCTTCTTCAAAATCACCTCTCCTCCATACTTGGTTTCCTATTCAGCGCAACATTCACCTCGATCTACTGGTAATTAAGACCGGAGAGATAGACCTTCGAAACACTCTCCCCTTTGATTCCCAGGAAAAAACAGCAAACTCCTCAGACCTTAAAAATGACGACAAAATTAAAATTCGCGACCTTGCTTGCCCCGCTTTCCTTTCTCCTTGCGGCCTCCCTCTTGATCGGCCAGGAAGCGAAATCTCCTGATGGAGAAGCAAGCGTGAAGCCCGGGATCAACGAAAAGTTTCTTGATCCGGAATTGAAGGTCGATGACTGGCTGCAGCGTTTCGAAGTCGAGAGCCGCGAGACCTTCCATGAACGCCATAAGGTGGTGGAGGCCTGCGGAATCAAAAAAGGAATGGCGATTGCCGATATCGGTGCCGGGACCGGACTCTACACGCGACTCTTCTCAAAAGCGACCGGGCCAGAAGGATGGGTTTACGCCGTCGATATTTCAGGGCCGTTTTTAAAACACATCGTGGCACGGGCGCAGCAAGAGGGGCAGCAAAATATCAGCGCCGTCTTGAGTCCTGAAAATTCCACTCCCCTGCCCCCGAACTCCCTCGACCTGGCCTTCATTTGCGACACCTACCATCACTTTGAATACCCGAAAGGAACGATGAGTTCCTTGCTGCGGGCACTCAAAAAAGGAGGCACCCTGGTGGTCATCGACTTCAAGCGCATCGAGGGCGAATCGAGCGACTGGATCATGGGTCACGTGCGCGCGGGTCAGGAGGTTTTCCGCAAGGAGATCGAAGAGGCGGGGCTGACTTTTGTGGAAGAGGTCAAAATTGAGGGCTTCACGGAAAACTACGTCATGCGCTTTCGCAAAGAGTGATGGCGGGAGCTCCGGCGAAAGGCTTCGGCCTTTGGACGCTGACCTTTCTGGTCGTCGCGAACATGATTGGGGCCGGGGTCTTTACGACTTCCGGGTTTACCCTGGCCTCGCTGGGTGACCCCAGGCTCGTCTTGTGGGCCTGGTTGGTGGGCGGACTGATCGCCCTGTGCGGGGCCTTCAGCTACGGGCTTCTCATTCAGCGGATGCCTCTCTCGGGAGGTGAGTATATTTTTCTTTCGAAAGCGGTCCATCCCTTCGCGGGATTTGTGGCGGGTTGGGTCTCGTTGCTGGCGGGATTCAGCGGAGCGATCGCCTTCGCCGCCGTCGCGCTCGAAAGCTACCTGCCCGGCAATTTCCCGGCGAAGCTGCCAGCAGTGGGGGTGATCGTTCTGGGCGCTTTAATCCACGGAGCCAAACGATGGCTCGGAGCAGGCGTGCAAAACACCGCAGTGATCTTAAAACTTCTTCTCCTTGTCGTCTTTCTCGGGTGGGGCGCATTTTCCATCAATTGGGAAAGGGAATCCGCCCACCCGATTGCTGGCGACGCCGGGGTTCTGGTCTTCGCGCAAGCCCTCGTCTGGATCTCACTGAGCTACTCGGGTTTCAATGCCGCCGTCTATGTCGCCGGGGAAGCGATCGCTCCCCGCACGGTCGCCCGGGCGATGCTCCTTGGGACGGGGCTCGTCGTGCTGCTCTATCTTCTTCTCAACGCCGCCTTCGTCCTGGGCGCTCCGACCGCAGAGATCGCGGGGCAAGCCGATGTGGCAGCACGGGCTGCGAGGTGGATCGGCGGGGCGGGCTTCGAAGGATTCACCCGGCTCGTCATTTCACTGGCACTCATCACCTCGGTTCTCAGCATGATGATGGCGGGACCAAGGGTCTATGGAAAGATGGCCGAAGAGGGCGTCATCCCGAAGATCTTCATCCTTCGGGAAGATCGCGTGTGGCCTGCGGTGGTGCTGCAAATGAGCCTCGCCCTGCTGCTCGTCTTCGTCGGGAACTTGATGGAACTCCTGTCTTATCTCGGGCTCACCTTGTCTCTGAGTGCAGCCGTCGCGGTGAGTTCTCTTTTCCTGGGAGAACGAGTCCGGGGATGGTCGGCACTTCCCCCGGCGCTCTTCGTTCTGGCAACTCTCGTAGCGGCAACCCTTCTCATTGCCCACGATCCATGGCAGGCACTTGGCACAGCCATCACGCTGGTCCTCGGAGCGGTCGCTTATCGCCTGATGTCCCCGGGGAAATTCCGCAGGCTATAATTGAGTGCCCTCCAGAGGACTCTCCCCTTTGCCGAGGCGACGGAGATTTTCGCAGGTCGTCTGGGCGATTTCGGTCAGCGCTTCTTCAGTGAGGAAGGCTTGGTGGGAGGTGATGAGGACGTTGGGAAAAGTGAGGAGGCGGCTCAAATCATCGTCGTGCAGGATCTCACCGGAGAGATCTTCAAAAAATACCCCTTCCTCTTCCTCATAGACATCGAGGGCCACTCCACGGAGATGACCGGATTTAAGAGACTGAATGAGGGCTTTGGTTTCGATCAATTTCCCCCGCCCCGTATTGATCAGGGTGCTGCCATCCTTCATCAGGGCAAGCGCTTCCGCATCGATCAGGTGGTGTGTGTCCGGAGTCAGGGGAAGGTGCAGAGAAACGATATCGGAGGACTCCAAGAGTTCGTGCAAGGAAGTGGCACGAACCTCGTGGGCAGCAGCCCAGTCATCATCCAGGTGCGGATCGTAAGCGGAGACCTTGCAACCAAAGCCTCGAAAAATCTCTGCGGTGATGCGCCCGATTGTTCCGCAGCCAATGATTCCGACGTTCTTGCCGTAGAGGTCAAATCCCACCAGTCCGGCAAGCGAGAAATTATGATCGCGGACCCGGTGATAAGCCCGGTGGATCTGGCGATTGAGCGAAAGGAGGAGCGCGAGAGTGTGCTCGGCAACGGCATGCGGCGAGTAGGCCGGCACACGGGTGACCGTGATCCCCAACTCGCGAGCGGCCTCGAGATCAACATTGTTGAATCCCGCACAGCGCAGAGCGAGCATCGCAATCCCCCGCTCTTTCAAAGCGACGAGGCATTCGCGATCCGCGATGTCATTGACGAAAAGACAGACCGCCTCGCAGTCGCGGGCCAGAGAAGCGGTGCGGGCAGAGAGACGCTCGTTAAAGAAGGAGAGATCGAGCCCTTCAGCAGATCTCGAGAGATAATCACGATCATAGGATTTGGAGTCGAAAACAGCAACGGCGGTCATGACAAGAAGGCTATCAAGAAAAAGCCTGCTTTCCAGTCATGAATCTGCAGGGGAAGATCAGGGCGATCAAGTTAGGGAAATAAGATTACGCCAGGGTTTTCGGCGGTGGCCTTTAGTGAGGAGCTGTTAGCGAGGAGCTTTCTTGGTGGAGGGTCCCTGCCAAACCTGTTCGAATTTGAGGACTGACGGGATATTGAAAGCTCCGTGATCTCGCAATAAAGAGTTCAATACCAACCTCTAAAAGCTAATGGCCGAGGTTGAATGACCGACCAGCGGAGCTTCTCTCCCTAGGAGTCTGTCGGACTTGTCTTCCACCGGTGAGCGGTGCGGCCTTTATTTCTCGTAAAGTCAGAAGTCTCTTGCGATAAATAAATGGATTTCAACACGTAAGAGATCTTCCAATGACACCAACCAAAACAAAACAACTGATTACTTTTTGCGCGGCCTTTTCTTTGAGTGGAGTGGCCGCGAATGCAAAGGACCCCGGGGAACAGGCGGGCTATGACCAGACGAAAGACCTGGGAGTCAAGGCTCCCGAAGGCGCGGATACCCCCTTTGACGGGACAATGGCTTCGGTCACCAAGAACTGGGAAATGTGGCCCCGGCAGGACATGCCCATCACCTGGAAAGTGGTCAAGAGCCCTACCGACGACAGCAAGGTGCTCATGACCGATGGCGGGGAAAAATGGGGAACCCATGATCTCGTCACTAAAAAGAAGTATCACGATTTCGAAGGGCACGTGGAGTTCGTCATGATGGGCGCGCGCGGTGATGGCAAAGCGGAAGGCTACGCCAACAGCGGGGTTTACATGCAGAACCGTCACGAGCTCCAGATCGAGTCGCCCAAGGGGAAAGACATCGCCGATCCCTACGCCTGGAAGATTGGGCCGCATGGAATCGCGGCCGTCTGCATGGAACATGTCCCGAAGGGCAATGCCTGGCGTCCCAATGGCGAGTGGCATTCCTTCCACTTCATTTTTAAGGCTGCAGATTGGGAAGGTGACACACTGAAAGAACCCGCCCGCCTCACCCTCTGGTGGAATGGCCTCAAGGTTCACGACAATGTCCCGGTAGAACACGCCAACGGGGGCGTCAAGAACGGTCCGTCGGACGAACCCCTGAAGCTTCAGGAGCACGGTCAAGACGTCCGCTTCCGGAATATCTGGGTCAAGGAGACGAAGTGAGTCAACTTGGCTGAAGGCAAGCGTTCCAGAGATCCGCCACTCTGGCGCTTTTTTCTTGGCAAGCCTCCGAAATCTTCGGACGATCTAGGTCAAGTGAAAATTTTAATGCTGTTCATGATATTTACCCCTCTTTTGAGAGATGTTCTTCTCGGAGCGTGATTCTCCCCCGCTCTTCAAAGTTGAGTTTTCTTTCCACCGGTTTGGCCGTTTTGTCGGCTCTCACTTTGAGTGCTTCGGCCCAGCTTCCTGCGCCCTTGCTCTACTACCCTCTCGATGACGCGGTAGACTCGACCACCGCAACGGATTCGAGTGGAAATGGATATACCGGGCAGGCTCACTTTGTCGGCTTGATCGATGAGGTGGTCGTTTATCAGGAAGTGCTCAGCCAGGAGCAGATCACCTTGCTGGCCGATGGGGTCAATTGTCTGACGACAACTATAATTGAGTTCGACGACAATTAGAAAATGAATTGTTCCACGGCCAAATCGAGAGGTCATCATTCTTTCCCAACACAGCCGATAAGGACCCTCCCTGCGGTTGTGTTGGGAAAGATTGACGACCGGCGAGTGTGTTCCACAGCTGTCGTTGGGGTTCAGTTTTAATTGTCGTTCTACAGTCAATCCGATTGATACTGACGACGCGGACTCCGACGGGATGACCGACAGCTGGGAGATTGCAAATCTCGGGGCAGGGGCGGAAGCGGACGATGGATCGACCAATGTGAACTTCGGCCCCGCTGGCGATCCCGATTCGGATTTATCCAACAATCTAGAGGAGTTCCAACGGCTGACGGATCCTCGGGATAACGACAGTGACGATGACACCGTCTTGGACGGGGCCGAATCCGGCACCGGAATTTGGAACAACGACCTCGACACGGGCACCCATCCCAAGGATTCGGATTCCGACAACGACGGACTTTCCGATGGTGTCGAAAATCCAGATCTTTCGTATGTGGATGAGTTTCAGACCGGGAGTGATCCGAACATCCCGGACACCGACATGGATGGCTTCACCGATGATGTCGAAGTCGTGGCTGGAACCAATCCAAATAACGCCGCGATCTTCCCGGCACCGACAGATCTCCCCATCATTGATGATTTCGAAAGTGACAAGTTGAACGGAGTCACCTGGCTCACCAACATCAACATCCCACAGGGTGGTGCCTCCGTAGTTCAAGAAATGGGACACGTTCGATTTAAGGGACGGGGCCACCTTTACACCCGCGACCAATACGACCCCGTCACACTTGGCGGACTCTACCTCAAGGGACAATGGACCTTCTCGGGAGGCGATGACTTCCTTCAGATTTTGCTCCGCAGTGATGCCATTCCTGCCGGCCAGTATGGTGAGACGCAGAACGGAATCGAATTTGTTGCCAACCAAATCAATGACGACTTCGATATCCGGGTGCGTGGCACCGAAGTCACGCTGGCCGGCACTCAAAAATCAGGAGACATCACTTACACTCCTGGCACAACTTACGAGTTCGTGGTCATGGATGATGGCGCCGGGACTCTCAGCTTCTGCCTCTGGGAACTCGGAGATCGAACCAATGCGGCTGGCGTCAGCAATTCAATCGTCTCTGCGAATGCCACCCGCAACCATGTCGTCATTCACAATCGGGAAGCCGCCCGTGCCAGCAATCTTGAAGAGATCGAGATCGGAGTGCTCACCGACTCAGATTCCGATGGCATGCCCGATTTTTGGGAAGCGGACTACGGGTTGCTCGTGAATACCAATGATGCCGCCTTGGACAAAGACGCTGATGGCCTCAGCAACCTCCTGGAGTTTCTTTCCTGCACCGATCCCGCCAACGAGGATACCGATGGAGATGGGCTGAAGGACGGTGTCGAGAACAACAACGACTCTTACGTGGGTGCCCACCAAACCGGAACCGACCCACTTGACGCTGACTCCGACAACGACGGCCTCGGTGATCTCGTCGAGGTCCCGACCCTGCCATACCTAGGCATCAATCAACCGGGAACGGATCCCAACAATGCTGATACTGATTTCGATGGTACCGGGGATCGGACCGAGATTGTCAAGGGAAGCGATCCCACGGACCCGGGTAGCCTCGCTCCAAGCGGATTCCCCATCCTCTACTATAGTTTCGAACAGGGAGCGGGTGACGTGATCCTCGATCAAACGCTCAACTACTTCGACGGAATTGTCGCCGATAATCTCGCCTTTGTCGGGGGCGCGCCCAGTGGCGCCACTCCGGGCTTTGGCATCGAATTCACCTCGGCAGCCAACGGTTATCTGAGTGTGCCGACCGTGGATATTAACGCGATGATCCGCAATGTCGGAGGTGATGCCAACGGGAGCTACACCATGTCGTGCTGGCTCAAGCCGGGCGAAGGAACGGCGAACAATGCGGGCTTTATCTTCGGCCAAACCAACCAAGGAATGCACCTCGGTGTTCGCAATGGCGGGAGACTTCATAGCGCCCACTGGAGTGCGGACTGGGATGCCAACACCATTCTAAATCAAGATGTCTGGGTGCACGCCACCTGGACCTACGACGGAACCACCGATACTGCCAACATTTACCTCAACGGAGTGCTTGATGGTGGCCCGACTGCTCAGAATCCCACAAACGGGGGAGGAAATCTCATCATCGGAAGTCACAATAACGATCTGAACCCGCAGCTTCGATTCAAAGGTTGCCTCGATGAGATTGCAATCTGGGATGAAATCCTCCCCCTTGAAACCATCCAAGCTCTCGCGGGTGGCGCAAGCCCGATTGGCGCACCGACGGGAGCGGGCGGACTCCGGATTACGGAATATCGCTACGATCCGGAAACCGGAGCGATGTCATTGACTTGGAATTCCCGGCCAAGTGCAACTTACACCGTGAACTTCGACACCGACCTCGAAGGTTTCGAGGGTGTCGTAAATGGAGCCGTGGCATCAGGAGGTGAAACAACCACTTTTCTTTTCAACCACGTGATCCTGGGTGCCGATCGTGGTGCCCCAAAGGTCTTCTTTAGAGTGGAGGAGAACTAAGAACTTCTCAGAATTGAGCAACGCACACCCACCCCCCGATGAAATGACGGAGTGTTATCGTGTTGCTCTCGCTGAATGACCGAAGCACGGGAAATCTCCCAAAACAGAATGAGGCCGGAAGTGGTCCCGGCTTATTCGCTGAGAAGAGCTTTCATGCCCAAGCCCATCGCTTCACCGATAAGGTAGAGACTTTCACCATTTTGGTTCCAGTGGAAACCCTGGTCCCGGGGTGAAACAGCGCTTTCACGCCAGAAGTCACGGGTATCGGCCGAGAAGACGTTGCCATCGAACTCCGGGTAAAGAGCCGGATTGGCAACCGCGAGCTGCCCTTGCAAAAGAGTCAGGCGAGCGCCCGATGCCGAGGCCCCGCCGATCCCGGTGTTGGCAACGGAGACCGGCAGCAATGGTTTTCCAAACTCGGCGCGAATATCACGAATGAAGTCGGCCAGATTGGCTTCATATTGCGACGCGGTGAAATCAGTCCCGCCGTCATTCCATCCCTGATGCCAGCCGAGGCCGGTAATTTGATAGCCTTGGCCAGCCCACTCGGGGAACTCGGTATCGAGATTGTCGAGGGCATCGTGGACGTAGTCGAATATTGCGGCATAATAGTCACCGACTTCGCCTCCGCGCTTTGCGACTGCCGTCGGTGATCGGAAATCGGCATAGAGGCTCTTGCCACCCCAACTGGTTTTGATGATGAGGACCGGCTCGTTAAAGGAATCGCCAATGGCCCAGCCAAAGCCCAACTCCGGCCCAATGCGGGCGTCATCGACTCCAAACTCAGGAAGGAGATCGCCTTTCTTAATGGTGCGCCCTGCATTGAGGTCGCTCCGGCGATAGAACACTTTGACATCGTCACGGGCGATCCAGTTACCCAGGCCATCGACGAGCTTGCCGTAGTTGTCCGGGTCGTTGTCTACCTCGTAGCGAAGGCTTCCGATCGCTCCGTTGACGCCGCCGGCCCCTTCTTCGCTTCTTCCGTGCCCCTGCATGTTGGATTGACCGGCCAAAATGAAGACTTTGATGCCGTTCGGGTTGTCGTCCCAGGTTCTGAAGACTTTCGAAGTCGGTCCTGAGAGGGGACGACCCGAGACGTCGGTGAGGTTGTTAACGAAGACGGTAAACTCGGAATCGAGAAAGAGGGGGATTGCGGTCGTGAGGGTAATCGTGTCACCGCTGGCACTGATTTCAGCGGATTCCACCGCGATGAGACCGTCGCCCCCGATAACGATGTCGAAGTTGTTTGGATTGGTTCCAAGAGTCGCCTGCATCGCTTCGGAGAAGGCGAGATTAACGGTGGTGCCATTCCCCTAAACCCGGCCAAGGGTGGGATCCCGGAGATCGGGCGCACCGATCCGGAAGAAAAGATTCCCGGCCTCAGGGCTTGGGCTCGGGAAAGGCCCGAAGGTCGTGCGAATTCCGTCGGGGTTGGCCCCGACGGCCGGATTGATCCCCGGGACGAAGTTCTCGAGATCTTCCGACCAATAGATTCCATAAAATTCACCGGGATTCGATTTCCAGGTCAGGGTGATTTCGTCCGTGGAGTCATTGTACGAAACCTCAGCGACTTCCAGGGGTTGCCGAACTTCGTCGCTTTCGACAATCTGAATCCCGGTGGGCCCCATGTGGTTGAAGCCATTCCCCCAGACCTGCGCGGTGAAGGAAGTCCCGCCAAGGCCTTTGTAAACGATGTAGTTGCCGGGAGTTTCGGTAGCCGTGATCTCGGTGAACGTTCCCGCGAAGGCTCCGGAGGGAAGGGTGAAGTCGGTCGCGGGGCCTCCGTTGACCACGATCTTCCCGGTGCCGTCGCCAAACTGATCCCGGTTGGCTCCGAGATAGAAAACGACATCATAAGTCTCAAAGGGAATATCGGTGAACTCGATATCGAAAATGTTGGAGCCATCACCGGGGTCTTCCGTCGAGTTGGCGTGCCCATCCATCATGTTGCCATTGGCGTTGCCAACAAGAGTGGTCCGGGGAGGGTTCCAAATATAAGGGCCTCCGTTTCGGACATCGTTCAGAGTAAAAGTGGCGGTTGATCCTTCGCTTCCAGTCAAAGAGACGGGACTTTGAGGTTGGGACGGAGCCCAAGGGAGTTCGTAGTTCTGCCAACCGGTGGTTTCCCATTCCCCGGTGCCCGCTGATTGCCCGGGAGTCAGCGTCATCAACGGCATCCAAACCGAGCGGTTGATGGTTCCGGCCCCTGATCGCCAGAAGTTGACACTCAAGATTTCAGCAGCCGGCAGGAACGCCGACGTTGCAAGAGAGAAACCAGAAAGAATCAGGAGGGCACGTGGTCGTTTCATAGGGCCGGACCCATACAGAAATTACCGCTGTGGAGAAATCTTAAATTTCTGAAATACCTGCGCAGAGGTATGAACCCTTCCCAAGCCAACTTGTAGTAACCAGCCCTGATGTTTTTGGCGAAGGCCGCCGCTTGTGGATTGTCCCGCATGAGGCCGATCGTTTTTGCAAAGTTATGAATCTCCTTTTTTCAAGGATTTCGTGGTCCTTGGTTTTCCCCAGCGAGCCCGTGCTTAGCGCCAATTCAATCGCGGCATGCGAAGCCCGGAGAGTTGTCGGGTAGTCAAAGATCTGCAATCGACCCTCCTCCAAGCCCACCATGACATGGAGCGGGTAGGGACGCCCTTTTCTTGAAAGGGGGGCAAAGAGGCCCAACTCGTGAAGGACATTGTCTCGGGGTGCTCCTCCCGAGGTTTTGCGGCTCGTGACCCAATCGTCATCCGTTAAAACCAAAATACCAAAATCGTAAATCGCGATCATTTTGAGGAGATCGTCGAGAGTCGAACTTCCCAGGCTGAAGAGATCCTCATCCCAGACCTTCGCTTCGACCTCGGATCCCAAGGCTTTTTTGAGAGCGTGTGCGGATTGAAGACGAAATCTTCAACGTAGTATGGAGCGCCTGCGACACCTTGCGCACCGTGCAGATTGTTCTCAACGAACTCTCGGAATCGGGTCACGTGCGAGCCAACGGCACTAAAAAGATTGCCCGCTACCAGCAATTTTTCGCGGTGGCAGACATCCTCAAGCGAATCCGGGGTGGCGACCCGTCCGAGGCCCGTCCGAGGCCCGTCCGAGGCCCGTGCTGGCGGCGTGGTCTGGCAAACCCAAGGCAGCGGGAAATCGCTCACGATGGTAATGCTGGCCAAAGCCCTCGCCCCGGACATTCTTGCACCCAAGGTCATCCTCGTGACCGACCGGATCGACTTGGACGACCAGATCTGCGGCACCTTCCGCGCCTGCGGTCTGGAACCCGAGCAGGCCGGCACGGGCGAGCATCTCGTCAAGCTGCTGAACGACGACAAAGCGCACGTGGTGACAACTCTGATCCACAAATTCGAGGCGGCGACGAAGAACCGGCAAGACAAGCTGATCGACAAGTGTATCGAGATCGCCATCGCCAATGAAGATTGAAACGAGCACGAAGGACTTGCTCTTCGGACAACGAAAAATTTCGTATGAGCTTTCAATCTCTCCGCGCAGAAAATTGCGGATCGTGGTAAAACCAAATCTCTCGGTGACGGTCCACGCGCCGGAGGGGCAGACCGGAGCCGCAATCGAAGATGCCATCCATTCCAAAGGATCATGGATCGTCCGGCAACTCGACGAGCTGTCCATCTTCCTTCCGCTCCCCACTCCGCAACGCTATGTCAGTGGCGAGACCCTTGGTTTACTTGGGGCGTCAATATCGGTTCAAAGTGGACAAAGGTGATCCGCTCCCCGCAAAGTTGAAAGGACGCTTTCTTCAAATTCTCACTCCGGATCCTGACGATCGAGAGAGAGTTCGCCAATCCGTGACTTCCACGGTTTTCAAGCCAATCTCAGTCGTTGGGATTCACGATGTTTTTCCAGTCGGGATGGACGGGCCGGTCCTGAACTTGGGAGCCGCCTTTGACCGGAGGAGCGGGAGGAGCTTTGGCGAGGATTTCCTGAAGGGATTGGCGGGATTCCGTGCCTTGTTCGGGAGAGAGGTCGTGGGCTTCTTTGAGGTCGTTTGGGACGTTGAAAAAAACTGCCGTTGCGATAGCGTTTGTGGGTTTGGTTTCGGACGTATTGCGTGCCGGGAAATCCGCCCCAGTAGGGTTGATAGTGACAAAACACCCAGTGGCGGGGATTCCCTTTTTGTCCCTGAAGTTGAGGCAGGAAAGAGTTGTGTTGCCCGGTCATGATCTTGACGCGGGACGTGGTGCAAATCGGGGTGGAGTAACAGTGGTTGAAGCGAATCCCTTTGGCCGCGAGCGCGTCGATGTTGGGAGTCTTGTAGTCTTCCGCCCCATAGCAACTCAAGCATTCCCAGCTGACATCATCCGCCATGATGAGGATGATGTTGGGCCGCTGCTCGGAAAATCCTAAATTCGAGAGGGAAAGAGTTCCAGGATGAGGGTGGGGAGTTTCATGAAGGTGAGTCTGAACCGCGAAGCCCCACTCCAGAGGGTGTTGGCGCTTTGCGGCGCACGAGTGGGGGCTTTCCAGCCCCCGGCAACCAAGCCCGCACCGCCGGGGACAGGAATGTCCCCACTCCTTTCCAGTTTCCTCTTGCGGTGAACTGAATCCGCCTTTCTACTTTTACCATGAAATTTTCTTCATTGCCAATCTCAGAGCACCTGACTTCGACGGAAGTGGTTATGATACCTTCTTGTAGATGAGGCGCAGTTTTGTGCCGGGGTAAATTGTTTGGGTTTCGGTCAGTTCTGCGCAGAGGTGTTCCAGTGCGGTGTTGTCGCGGGGAGTGCTCAGGCTGTGGATTTCCACGGTGAGGGTGCCTGCTTCGGGGTCGGGGCGCAGGTTGGCTTCGGTCGCCATGATCTGCTGCGCCAGGCCCTGGGCTTCATCCTGGTGATGGGCGTGCATGGTCTCTGCCAGGATCTGCGCTAGGG
>Ga0209491_10005616_pt1 | contig 18194 bp, 14 predicted proteins | sample BON02_FD_187213 | JGI IMG/M metagenome (GOLD analysis project Ga0209491, IMG submission 187213) | Freshwater microbial communities from Lake Bonney liftoff mats and glacier meltwater in Antarctica - BON-02 (SPAdes) (version 2) | ecosystem: Environmental > Aquatic > Freshwater > Ice > Glacier...
TAAGTTGGGAAGCGGCGTGCCGCCTGAGTCGGTCAAGCCAAAGTTGAATTCGCTGGGTCTTGGACATTGGTAACATAAGATCTCCTGGAAACCAAAAGGAAATCCACCAACCTAAACCACCCGTCAATAACGGTACTCAGAAACGCTTACACTCAACGAACGCTTTGCGCCGTGGGTCGGCGGTTGCGCGTCCGCTGTGCCGGCCACAACAAGAGCCACAAGCATGGTTGTCAACTTTGCCACGATTGTTGACTGGGTAGCGTATGGTCTCATCGCTCTTTATCCTTTTGACGTGAACTGGATGGGGTTGTTTTTGACATCGATATCGCTTCGAGCTTTGTTGTCGCTTCTATGGGCGTGTCGTCGGTATTTGGATGCCGACGGCCTTGGAGGGTCGCGGCACGGGACCGCCGTCTAAGGCCATCGCGAAACGGCGTCGCAGGCAGGTTGTTATCCGCAGCAGCCAGACCCGTCCGCCGGCTTCGCACCAGCGGGCGTTGACATAAACTGTTGCCGACAATGTTCGCCGCAAAAGTAGAACGTCTTTCCATCGCGGTCGGCTTGGATCGCAGTCGCTTTATCAACCGTCATGCCGCAGAGGGGGTCTTTGGTTTTGGATTTCGTATCGTTCACGGTCAGGTTCCTTTGTTGAAGCTTGTTGATACTGCGTCTTAATTCCGATTTTCACTTTGTTTCGGCTCATCCGAAAATTCCGAAAGTTCCGCAAACGGCGGAATCGGACAATCCAGCGTGTCAGCGATGGCGCGGAGCAATTCGGCTTCACGTTCCTGGATCAAGCCGTCCGCGCCGACGACCTGCACGCAGGCTTCGAGCAAATTCTTTTTGATCTGCGGCGCGGCCAGCGCGAGGCGGTCAAGTGCGATATCCAATTTTTCCAGCCCGGACTTTTCGCGCGACAGGAGCAGCAGCCCGTCGGCCTTCGCCCGCAGATGGGGCGATCCCGTCTGGAATGCCTTTTCGATCTCGCCCGAATCACTGCTGCTGACGTTCGCCAGCGCCGACAGCACGACGCTGCAATCCGGCACGAGCGGTTTGAACGTGTGGTATTCAATGGAGGTCGGGCGGATTTTACCCGACTGCGACGCGAGGTGGCGGCGGACAATTTTCTGCAGGACGAATTCAAAGAGTTTAATCTGCCCGTCGCTCTCAATGAGCCATTGTAGCGATTGGCTGAATTGCTCGAATTCGTCGGGCCCAAGCTGACGCAGCGCGGGCAAGGCGAGGTTCACGAGCGGTAGACGGGCGCGAGCGGCTATGAGCGCGACCTCAGGCCACAGGGCGACCGTTTTGTCGCCCATCCCCGGTGCGGCTAGCACGGCCAATTCCGTGAATTGCTTCGCACGCAAGGTTTCGTTCGGGCTGAGGAGCATTGCGTAGATGAGCGCGGTCGCGTCGAGCGGTTCGCGAGCGGCGGAGTGTATCTTTTCCGAAAATGAATTCCGCAACTCCTCGGCGTAGCGCAGGTGCAGCGGCGTTGGCTTGCCCAGATTGGGAAGCACGGCTCCCATCATAACGGCGTTGGTGGCGAATCCGGTGTCGCCAGCACTCGCGCCGGGCATCCCGGGAATCGGTGGAAACGCAGATCGTGATGACGCTGGTTTCTCCGCCTCGCGCGCCGATTCTGCTGCAACCGCCGCGACGTCGGCGGTCTTGAATTTTCCGTCCCAACCGGGATCGATGGCGTGGATCCGCTCGGCGAGTGGCGGGTGAGTGGCCATCATTCCGAGCAAGGGTTTGCCCAGGCCGTTGCCGAAAAACATGTGGCTAGTTTCCCCAGCATGAGCGGATTCGAGCTTCGAGCTGGCACCGCCGATCTTTTGTAACGCCGCGGAGAGCCCCGCCGGATTGCGGGTGAACTGAACCGAGGAGGCATCGGCCAGGAATTCCCGCTGCCGGCTGAGCGCGGCCTGGATGAGCCGGCCAAAGAAGACGCCGATGGCGCCGATGATGATCAGGGCCAGCCCTAGGATCATCAGCGGATTCCTGTCCCTACCGCCGCGAGAGAAGATTAAGACCCGCCCAATTACCGCGAGACACAGGATCCCAAAGATGACTCCCATGATTCGCAGGTTCAGACGCATGTCACCATTAAGGATGTGGCTGAACTCGTGGCCAATGACCCCCTGCAATTCATCGCGGCTTAGCAAGGTCATGCAACCGCGCGTGACGCCAATGGCGGCGTCGCCCGGCGTGTGGCCGGCCGCAAACGCGTTGATGCCCTTTTCGTCATCGAGCACATAAATTTTCGGGACGGGGACGCCAGCCGCAATGGCCATCTCCTCGATCACGTTGCGCAGTTTGCGCTCACCCGGATGGTTCGTGTTGGAATTAACGAGCCGTCCGCCAAGGGATTCAGCGACGGCACTGCCGCCCTTGGCCAGGGCCGCGGTTTTGTAGAGGCTGCCAATGATAACAACGCCCAGCGTGCCGAGTGTGACGTACAGGAAAAGCGTGGGATCCCACAGCGCGAGTTCTGCCGGCGAGGTGCCAGGCTGTTGTGTGGTGCGGGTACCAAATAAAATCAGCAAACTGGCCAGATACACCGACGCGATGATGCACGCGACAGCGATCACGAAGTAAACCACCAGCACCTTCGTGCTGGTCCTGGCTTTGTCCTGTTGTTCGAAAAAATTCATGGGCAAAACCTTCAATTAAACGACACTTTCGTCGCCTCCCGTTGCTCTGGCTTCTCAATGGCAAATAGCTCGGCGGCCGTGAAGTTGAACGTGCTGGCGATGACGCTGCTGGGGAAAACTTCTCGCTGCGTGTTGTAGGCCATCACCGAGTCGTTGTACGCCTGCCGGGAAAAGGCGACTTTGTTTTCCGTCGAGGTCAGTTCCTCCATCAGGTTCAGCATGGTCGTATTCGCTTTAAGGTCCGGATACGCCTCGGAAAGCGCGAACAGGCGGCCAAGGGAGCCGGAGAGCGTTCCTTCGGCGCTGGCGAGTTTCTGCATCGCGGCGGGGTCGCCGGGATTGGCGGCGGCGTCTGTGTTGGCGGACGCGGCGGCATTGCGCGCGGTGATGACGGCTTCGAGCGTCTCGCGTTCGTGTTTGAGGTAACCCTTCGCCGTCTCGACCAGGTTCGGAATCAGGTCGTAGCGGCGTTTGAGCTGCACGTCAATTTGCGCGAAGGCGTTTTTGAAACGGTTGCGCAGGCCTACGAGTTTGTTATAGATGCCAACCAAAAACAGCACAGCAACCAATGCCAGCGCGGCCAGCACGATGAGGACGATCAGTGATGTGTTCATAAAATGTTCCTTTCTAAGTCGTTATGATTGTAATTTCGATTTCGTTTTTCTTTAGGCGACTTGAGATATTCAGGCAGACTGTTCGACTCGCGTCGTGGACAGGGCGACCCATTGACCCTAGCGCGGGATGAACATCGGCACGCGCTTGCGTTCTTGTAAAAAATGACGGTCTGCAGTTTTCGGGCACTCTCGAAAGCGCCCCGATTACGAATGAGCAGACCGTTGCTGGCGGCCAGGGCTGTGGAGACAGCCATGACCAGTGGCACATCTTTCACGCTGCCGTCGGGTATAAGTTTGTGTGCGTCGGAGGGTATAAGTTTGGCCAGTTCCTCCACCGCCCTTGAGGCACCTATAACCGACCTGATCTCGATCCAGTGCCCCAGCAGCATGATATCGACAAGCGTGGCCAGCTCCCAGAAAAACAGCTTGCCGGCCAGGCCGAACACCACGGCGCAACTGGAAAGATAAGCCGTCGTGATGGCGACAGCGACCAGCGTCATCATCCCAGGCTGCCGGGATTTTATCTCGCTGAACAAGCCTTTGAGGAATGGCCAGCCGCCATACCCAAAAACCGCCGAAGAGAAACCGAACAGGACGTAAAGGTCGCCGGGAAACCTGATGGCTTCTTGCAACCCGACCAACTTTTGGAGCTGCGGCGAGAGGACGAGAATCGGCAACATCAGGATCAGTGAGATCCAGAACCGCTTCCGGAAATCCGCCGCCTTGTGCGCGTGATGATCGGTGCGATCTTGATGTTGATCCGCGCCGTGGCCCGACATCTGGGCTTCTGCCTCCAACCAATTCTGCTTGTTGTGACTTTGCGGACGCCCCTCTTTTTCATAGAGAGCGTATGCCTTCTTGGCCACCGCGTAGCGAGTTGGCTTGGATTCGGGCTTGTTCTTAGTTGCGTGTTCGTGTTCTTTCATTGGGAAATTCCTACCAATTCTTTTATTGTTATTTCAGAAACTCTGAGCGACTGCGTTTTGCGAAACATTGACAGGGAACTGACGATCGGGGACATCAATGACCAGCCAATCAACCGTGAAAAATTAACTTCACCGGATGGTCGCGAACACACCGCTATTTCCTGGACAGCTTGTTAATCGCAACGACCAGTAGAACGATCACCAGAACACCGACCAACGTCCAAACCCACATTCCTCCGCCCATCCAACCATTTCTCCAACCGTTCATATGGTCCATCAAAAAACATTCTTAGTTACGCTGCGACCAGCCCATCACTGAGCACACAACAATGTGAGTCGACAGGCCGTCAGAATCCGAAACCACGGTAGCCGCTAAAGCCCCGATTCCCGAAACCACCTGTTCCGCTGCCGATGCTCAGGCCACCGCGTGACGGGTAACCGTAATCACCCCGATAGCCATGACCATTGTAGCTTCCGTAGCCGGTCGAATATCCAGTTCTTTGGGCGTAGCTATTTGCACCGTACATGCCGTAGGCGTTAACAGGTATGGTAGTAATGCCCGCACTTTTCAAGATGCTCTCCGAGCTTCAGACGAATCTCGTTGGCCTGCGAGCGTGTCTGTTTTGCACACGGAAGTTTGGGCGGTCAGGTTGTAGAGCCAGGCCGTCGCGCCTGTCATGAAAGCCATCCCCAGCGCCCAGCCCAGCAGACTGACAATGAAACTCCCCCAAGTGACCTCCCGGTAGAGGCCGCGGGCATCGAAATGGAAAAAAAGTGAGGTGACATAAACCAAGGTGGACTCCGGCACGAGAACGCAAAACAGCGTGCAGAGCGTATAGACCAAAGCGGTGATACTCCCCGCCGTAAGGGCGGCCGCTCGAATGTCGAATTTCATAACCAACTTCCTTCTAAACTTGTAAAGTTTCTAATGATGTTTGTATTTTCCCTTCCGTGCCAACTGCCTCCGGATCATTTCACCACGCAAGCCATTGATGTGTGAGATTATGATTCCATCAGGTGGTACGAGCTGATGGTTCCGCAGCAGCAACCGGCTTTGTCTACAACAGGTAGACTCGTCGCTTGATGCGTGTCGAGTTTGCGACGAACTTCTTCAATTGGCTCATCCATGCCGCAACAGGCAGAGGCCGGACGCATGATCTCCTCAATCGGGATCTCTGAGGGACGCCGGTCATCGGCCGCCGCGCTGTGACAGACGTCACGTTCCGTCAGGACACCCACCAAACGGCGACTTTTTTCATCCTCTATCACGGGAGCGCAACCGCATCCGGACTTGCGCATCGTCTCCGCGGCATTTTGCACTGTATCTTTCGGCGAGCAGCAAGAATGCGTCTCAATCGTTTCCATCTTGTCTTTGCAACAATTCATCTCGACTCCTCCTGGGAATTAAATAAAGTGATAGGGAACTGGACGATCGGAAATTTTAAAAGAACTTTTCGATCAACTCTTCAAGTTGTAAATAGCGATACGCCAAAAGGGTACCGCGTTTCGGTTCCGACTATAAAATCTTGGAGCATCTTTTGATATCGAGCGATTCTCGGTTCCAAGCTGGCGGATTCGACCATCGCTAAGCAACCACCACTAAGCGACCATCGCTAAGCGACCACCACTAAGCTCTGTGTCCGGCAACCGTTTCTTTCAGCATGGCCATCGTCACATCAACAGCAGAACGGCTTCGTCAAGGCCCGAGCCACTACATCAGCCGTGTTTGTTGAACGACCTGACAGTCAACTGATGAAAAGTCTGGGCGGATTCCCAGGTTGGGGAAATCTTTTACGTGCCCCACCGCAGTCACCTAGACCGTTTGGATGATGGCCATCCACCGTTTCTTCACTGAAACTGAGAGTTTAGAGAATGTCGTGTTTCGTTCCGCTTGCGACGAGCGGAGCGATCAGATCGAGAAAAGCTGGAAGCCCGTGAAGCATCTAACTAATCGGGGCATCCAAACTCATCTGTCCAGCCCTGTACTGCCCAGCCCTGTACTGCCCAGTCCTGTACTGCCCAGTCCTGTACTGCGGGCGTTTGACTTGTTGGCCATCGAGAAGGCTGTGATCCGTTTTTGGACAGCGATCGAGCACAAAGTTTACTGTTGGCTGCTGGTAGGATGCCACGCCCAGTGCATTAAAAGTCAAATTGATTTGCTTCGGGAGCATCCATGAATTAAGAATCGTCAACGCCACGCTCTTCGGGTGCGACTTGACCCGGAACGATCGGCGCGAAAACAAGAGTCGCCAAAAACGCGATGAAGAAAATCAAGTTTCGTTTCACGTTCTTTTTTCGATTCGACATCCTCGGAAATTTCATTTTTCGAGTTTCGAAATATAAGCCGGTGCTTTCTATTGGATGCGACTTCAGCCGATTGCTTTGCGGATCCTAAGAATAGGGCACCGAGCGATCAAGTTGTCGTGTCTCCGATCAAGATGAAACGGCAATTCAAATGATTTGCGTACCAACGAGCAAATAAATTGGCAGTAAGACCGTAGAACACAATGCTCAGAACGACAGTGAACACCGATGCGGACAGGATCAAGCTACGATTTGGAATGTCCGCTCGTTCCAACAACAAGAGCAAAAAGACGATCGAGGCAATTCCACGCGGGCCGAACCACGAGATAAATAGCCGGGAGCTGGTTTTACCAGTGTGCCGATCAAACCTAAATACGCGGCAAGCATTCGCCTCAAAGTCAGGCTCAGGCAGGCAAAATAGATCGCCATAGGTTCGATCGGTTTAACGAAGGCTGCCGGAAAAAGAAACAAGCCCAACAAAAAAACTGCGAACAAGAGTAACGGGCCTTCGGTTTCACCAAAACCAAAAATGGTTTCGCAAACGCGTCGTGAAACGTTGCCAACCGTAATCCCGGCAGAAAAGGCTGCGATGAACCTTGTGATGGGCTCGGCGTGATCGAGAAGAAACCGTCGATCCCGATGTGATCGATGTGATCGATATGATCGATGTGATTGATGTGATTGATGTGCCACACGCTGGGTCAGCCGAGCAGTGATGACGACATTTCCATGTCACCCATGGATTTCATCATGGCCAGCATCATGCCTTTGCTCATCATGCCTTTGCTCATCATCCCCATCCCCATCTTTATGCATGGCGAATCGCTGCTGCTTGAGCGTAGATGCCAGCTTGGCGACCTCGTTCCTGCAAGGCATGAAGCAGGCCTTGTACATCGCCTTTTTTTATCTATCAGTGCTTTTGACGTCCACACAAAACAAACGGAAACGAAGCTGCTTACAGCAAACACTTGCGCGCTAAGTTGCATACAGGTTCGCGAAGTCATTGCAAACCTCAATTTTGATTGAGTGCGTTGAATATGACGGCTTGGCACGCCTGTCTGCTTTTACATATCTAAATTAGGCGGCATTGGAAGCGATTTTTCTTCTTTGCGATCGGCGTTTTGTTCGTTGATGACAGTTTGCGACGTCATTGGGTCGGCAACAGAAAAATCGAAATCTATCAGGAGTAAAGTAACATCGTCACTTTGAATTCCTCCGCCGCGAAATTGATTAACGATGTCCGCAACAGCGTCGGTCGCTTGCTGCGGTGAAAAACTCTTTGAATTGTTTAGCCCATCAAGCAAACGAATTTTGCCAAACTGTTTTTCATTCGCATCAAATGTTTCAGTGATTCCGTCAGTCGAAATTGCGAGACGCCAGTTCGATTGAAGCTTGATCTCGACTTCAGGCCATTCCAAAGATTCGTCGATCCCCAGCAATGTGCCTGTCGCCAATAATTCAATGGATTCGCCATTAGGTTTGATTAGCCATGCTGGATCGTGCCCTGCATTCGCGTACGTCAAAACTTGCGTTACCAAATCAATGCGGACAAGAATCAAGGAAGCGAAATCGTCATCCAAACTGACTTCCATAAATCCCCGGTTCATTCGATCAAGAATTTCTCCCGGCGACGTTGAATGCTCGCTGGCTTGAGCAAGCAGTGTTTTCAGCATTGCGGCGGACATGGCCGCGGGAACTCCATGATCGGTAGCGTCCGCCATGCAGATAAGCCATTGTGAATGACTGCAAGGCAAAATATCGAAAAAATCGCCGCCAACTTCCTCGGCAGGGCAATAGAGTCTACCGAAGCTCAGACCTGGGACTACCAAATCATCTGGCAAAAGGTTGTTTTGAATTTTCCGGGCTTTAGCCAATCGCATGGCCCGTGCATTTTTCGCCTTCGCCAGTGCGGAGCTCATTGAGTTTATTTCCGCCGCGAGGAAATCAAACTCGGTGCTTCCCATTGAGCCGACTTCGTGGCCATTGTTACTGTTACCGACATCGCGAATTTTTTCCACGAGTAATCGAACGGGGCGAACGACGACTCGAAGTAATGCAAAATTCAGAATCAGTGCGCCTATCAAACCCATCGCCAGAACCACACCCAACCGCCGGCTCGATTCCCAAAACACAAATGCTCGAAGCTGCGACACGTCCTCGCTGACGTAGACCACGACGTCCCCCTCTGCCGATGCTCCAACCACAAGATCGAATTGTTCAGATCGAAATCGGCGATCAATGTTCGCGGTGGCTTGTTTCATTGCTTCCAACAAGTCAGTCGAAGCTCGATTGTGGGCGTTAGCTTGAATGACTTCCCCATTCAATTCCACTGCCAAATGATGACCGGGCGAATCCTTGTCATTCATCTTCCCGCAAACCTGATTCAGGTAACTCCCGACTTCGCCAATTCCATGCGAACGCATGTGAAGCAAGGCGGGAAGCACGGTTTTCGCTTCTTCATTTAAAGCCGTCTGCTTGTCTGCAAAGGCTTCATTCAATTCTCGCCGGAAGTCAACCACTAGAAACACCAACGCATACAAAAACAAAATGCTATTGACGACCAAAATGAGTTGAAAACGGATCGAGTTCGACTTTCGCCGTCGACCGCTATGGGCTGTTTGGAGCATTGAATCCTATCTCAGTACAAGAGGTAATCGCACCTGGGATGCACGAACACGGGATTTACTTCAACAAATTTTTAGACTTCGATCAGGTCAGCAATTGCCGGTGTTTAACGTTGATTTTCCATGAATCGAAAAAACTATTTCGAACTTGGCCGAAGAACGACGTCGGTAGCTGCATCCAAACCACTACTAGCACATTTTGGTCAGGGTGCGGAATTTTAGCAACCTACCTGGATTCGATGCTACGCACACTGAAAAATGAATCACACCGTTTCGAAGGAAAAAAATGAGTACCTTGAAAACCCCGATAAAATTAACACTTGTCTTCATGCTTATGCTTTGCGTGTTCAGTGCGGAACACTTGTCAGCTCAATCAAACAAACAGTCTGATGCGTTGACGGCACACGATGAGCGTGCCAAGCACGATGAACATGGTAACCACGATCACGAAGCCATGATGGTGCAGGAGAAAAAAATCACAGCTGCTTTGGCAACACTCTCAGCGGAAGATCAAAAGCTGGCTACGGCTCAGCGTTTTTGTCCGATGATGCCCAGTAGCCGGTTGGGCACGATGGGAGCACCGGTGAAAGTTATACTCAGTAACAAACCAGTCTTTCTTTGTTGTAATGACTGCAAAAAAGATGCGATCGCAGGCGGTGCAAAAACGGTCGCCACCGCCGAAAAATTGGCGAAAGCAACGGCAGTAATCGCAACTCTACCAATGGAAGAACGGATGGCAATTGAAGCGCAGAAGTATTGTGCGATCGCCGATGGCAGTCTGTTGGGCGGAATGGGTTCACCGGTGAAATTGGAACTTAATGGCAAACCCGTTTATTTGTGCTGCAAAGGATGTGTAGCCAAGGCCAACGCCGATCCATCTGCGACCTTGGCTAAGGTTGAAGAACTTAAAAAGGCTGCCATGGGCCAAGGGCATGACCACAAAGCTGGAGATCAGGGAACTCAAAAATCTAGTGAACACCAAAACTAACCGGTTGGTTTTATGAATTCCTGAATCTGAGCCTTCGTACGGATGTTAAGTAGTTTGTTCTTTTGGAAGCGCGGAACACTTCGGGTATTTTTAAATGCCTGACAGTGGTTTCGTTTTTTTTCTGCATGCGACGGAAGACCTATATCGCTCCGATCTTGCTTTTGAAAATTGGCCGGCTGTTGAAAGGTTTCGGTTTTAGCACTGACGGCGACTGAACTGCATTTTGGTTTAAATCGAATTGTGAGTCCCTAATTTGACGAAAGCAATGAATATACCTATTTGTCGATCGTTCAAGGAGAAACTCAAGTGTGGGAGTATCGAAACCTGATCGAGCCGGGTCAAAAGTTCGTGTACGAATTGACGGTTCATCAGGAGGGGACATTTTTCTATCACTCGCACGTCGGCATGCAAGAAACGATGGGCCTGGTGGGGCTATTAATCGTCTATCCCGCCAAGTCTTACGAACCAGTTGTGGACCGCGACTTCTGCCAGAGATCGCGCAGGAGTTTCAGATTCGCCCGAATAGCACCGTTCCAGACACGCTGGGGATTGAATGGAACTATCTGACGTTCAACGGTCGTTGCGGGCCGCTGACGACGCCGTTGCTGTGCAAGTTGGGGGAGCGGGTGCGGATTCGCTTCGTGAACTTCAGTGTCATCGACCATCACCCGATACACTTGCACGGCCACACCTTCTGGGTAACGAGCACCGAAGGCGGGCGAATGCCGGAAACAGCTTGGTCTCCGAGCGACAAGGTGCTGGTCGGAGTGGCTCAAGTGCGTGAAGTGGAATCTATCGCCAACAACCCGGGTGACTGGGTCATGCACTGCCACATGTTCCACTACATGATGAACTCGATGACAACACCAGCCGGCCCATTCATCCGCAACAATTCAACGCTTAAACAACGCAATGTGTTGGGGTTTCCCCAAATCATGCTCGGGATGGAAATGCTCGCTTCCCAAGAGCTGACGATGCCCGGCATGGACATGAAACCAGTCGAAATGAAGAACATGTCCAAGGAGTCGTCCGAGGATCCGACTGGTGAACACGATCCCAGCAAGATGCAGCCCGACGCCACGCAGCAGCGCCGTATGCAACAAGAAATGCTCGGCCAGAAAGAGAGGCAAGCCATGGGCATGCGACCGGCTTGGTCGATGGGCGTGGAGGGTCTCATGAACGTCGTGCGAGTGCTACCACCGGAACTTTACGACAAAATAATGAACACTAACCAACCCAGTCCGCGAAACACCACGACTCCAGCGGATCCAGGGAATCCGATGCATCACATGAACCACAGCGGAATGAAAATGGATAGCAAGAAAGATTAGCGATCCAGTTTTTCTATGCCGTCTTTTTTTACCGTATTTTTTGGATTGTTAGCTGGCAACAGGTCAAATGAAGTCGAGACGAAACGCCCGTCTTTGAGCTCGCCCGATACTTTGGCTTGTCGAATGCAGTTGCATAAACCGTCATTACCATGTGCGTCGCCATGGCCGTCGATGAAACTGCCGTCTACGAAGTACGCCTTTCCGTCAATCCTAACGGCCAAATCACAACTGGTGCCTTCCATGTCAAACTGACATTCGCCGCACGCTGCTTCCACGATCTGGTTCACAACCTGTGCCGTTGAGATTTGCCCCGTAGCTTTTACTGGTCTGCCCAAAGACGCCGAATTGGATTGGTCGCGCTGGCAACTGTTCAAGAGTAACACTGACAAACACACCGCAAGCAATAACTTCAATTTCATTCGAATACCCAGTTCTTTTATTGGTGATTTCGTTCACCATTGTAGTCGAACACAAAAGGGGACTGGTATTCCCGGAATCAATAAAAGTTGCGTTTTTCGTCGATACTTCAGTGCAGGAAATCGTCAATCGGTTCATTGATCAAACAACTCGCCGGGATGACTTCATGGGGAACGCGGGTTAGATTACAGCGATCGAAGAACATGTTTTTCCAAAAACGAATCCCGATTCAATGCGAAGAAACGAGCCGCCCATTTCATCCAAACAACAGTTTCCCAAAGTCCCAGGCGACCAAGCTAAGGTGATAATTTCGTTAGCGTAAGTCCTCGATTTTTTGGCTGGACAAGTGGGCCGCTGCCAAACCGGCGAGCAGCACTAGTAGGCGGAGTTATTTTAAGCGTGCGACAAGAAGTCTATGGATTAATGGCGGGAATGATCGGGCGAAAAGTCATACCAAATTTGAATCAATCGGTGTTCATACAAACTGTAAGAACGATCGAAGCGTTCTAAGTTTCAGAATTGGTTGTATCGTTTGGCAGTCAATAAGTCGCTGCAACACTTTCGAAAGAACAAGCGAAAGGCTCAAGTCTCGACATGCGATCCCGTCGATAACCGACCGTCTGCGGTAGGCCGTCGAGACGTCAAGAGATGTTGTCGGATCCAAGGGAGCCTTTAACTAGAGTCAATTTTTGTACTGGAAAATTGAAAACGTCTTTCTTAACGGGAAATTGCTGAAGTCACCGGGATACCCGAGCGCACTAAAAAAGTCGACTCAGGTGAGAGTGGTTAGGACCTGGAACGCGCCGTTGCCTAAGGAGTTGGGTACGTTCAAAAGTAACCAACCCGAACCAGATACCCAGAGGGTGCCTCCAGTTCAGTACCTCTGTTTAGGATCTCTGTTTAGGATCTCTGTTTAGGATCTCTGTGCAGCATAACATGGTGGTCACGTTTGCGTGGCTGCAAGCGATCCGAGGCCATTTGCAGCGGGCATGGCAACGTCAAGCAGCCACAGAACGTGGCCATTTTGCCGTCCACCCGTTTGCAACATTCAAAACCATTACCAATGGTAAGCCACCGCAAAATTGTAAGTGGTGCAAAGAATCTATCGCTCCAAGGCGCGGACCAAAGTGGTTGACCCAGTCTCAAAATCCGGTCATCGATACTTGAAAATCTTCAACGCTTTTATTTGGAACGACTGCGGGACAGCAAATTCTGCAAAGCCAAATCCAAGGCCTCGGTTGCCGCGTCTGAGTCGTACCACCAATCGGGTGACCACAGACGAAGGATGTTCCAGCCTAACAGCTCTAAAACCTGCTGCCGGGTCTTGTCTCGATCTCTGGCAACAGCACTTCGATGGTAGGTCGCTCCGTCACATTCCACGCCTGCCAAGTAAGAACCAGGTTTGTCGGGATGGACGATTCCCAAATCAATCCTGAAACCAGATACACCCACCTGAGGGACGACTTGCCAGCCTTTGCTTGCCAGGCGATCTGCCACCGCCTCCTCAAACGGAGAATCGTATCCACCAACGCTTCCTTCGATCCGTGCCAATATCGCTTCGGGACCTTTTTCAGCGTATTCCAAGAACGCTTTGAGATCTTTAACGCCTCGGGACTTTGTGCCTTCCGCATTCAGCTCTTCCGCCTTGAATGAAGAGTAGACAATCAGTTGCTGTCGCGCACGGGTTACCGCCACATTGAGTCGTCGCTCGCCACCGCTGCGGTTCAACGCACCAAAATTCAATGGGATTGCCTTACCGGGAACGTCTCGTCCAAAGGTAATCGAGAAATACATGACGTCCCGCTCGTCACCCTGCACGTTCTCCAGATTCTTTACAGCCGTTGGCTCGATTCGTTCGTCCGAGAAATACCAATCTAGACCTGGGTTTTCCACTTGGGCCTGGTCTAGGAAGTCTTGGATCAACGACTGCTGCTGAACATTGAACGTAATGACACCGAACGTCATTCTTTGGTCTTCGGGAAGTTCCAATCCAGCCAACATTCGCTCGACGGCATCTTTGACAATCGCAGCTGCCTCATCGCGATTTGTCCGACTCTTCCCCCGATCGTACTTCGCATTGGGACTGTGAACAAAGGAAACACCTCGGTCATCTATTTCCGCTGCTGGAAAGGTCACCAGTTCATTGCCGTAGTAATTCCAATTTGAAAACGCAATCAGCGATTCGTGACGACTGCGGTAATGCCAATTCAGTTGCAAGACAGGCAGTCCCGAAGCCTGGGCTTCGTCCAAGATGCTCTCCAAGTCTTTGTCATGATCTTCGATCTCATCATTTTCCGAATCATCCTCTGTCCGGCCAAAGAAGTTGGTAGGCGGCAACTGCTTGGGATCGCCGACAATAATCGTTTGCCGGCCGCGGGCGATGGCACCCACAGCATCCCATGTGGTGATCTGTGAAGCCTCGTCAAAGACTACCACATCAAACAAAGCTTGTCCGACCGGCAGATACTGCGCGATAGACAGCGGCGACATCAAGAGGCAAGGTGCTAATTTACCAAATGCATCGGGCATATTGGAAATGACTTCTCGAATGGACTTGCTGGGACGCGTCAAACCGATTTGATGCCGCAGCAGTCCGAGATCACTTTTTCTGGGCACTCCGTCCTTGGCAGGTAAATCATGGGCAACCGCTTGCAAGACGCGATTCGAAGCCGCTTCACGTGCTTGGTCATCCAACGCCTTAAAATCTCTGATCGCTTCTTCGTGACTGTATCCTTGGAATTTTCGCAATACATCATCTTCGTCAATGATCATGCTGATCCACCACCGAGCGTACGCCAACTCGAAGCGTTTGGGTAATTCACTCGGAACAAGTTCACCTTCTTCTAAGGCGGTCGTGAACTGACCAAGCCCTGCAGTTTCGGCCTTCTTTTGAACGCCACACCAAGCTACCCAACGCTTCAAGGACTTCTTACGCCGATCAATCTCTTGCGTGGTGTTGAGTACGGTTTGGATAATGTCAACTGAGTCATTGCCAAATAGTTTGCTACCCGCAACGCCGCAAAAGGCTTTGTAGTTTTCCAGGAATTGCGAGGCAATTTGAAGGAACTTTGCGCCTGCCTGAAATACTCCAGCATTAGGTTGCCGGCCGTTGATGAAAGGATGAATGGCTTTGGAGATTCGATTCGTATCCCCAAACTGCTGCCCCGTTGCCTTGAGAGCTTGCCGAAGGTCGTTGGCGACGCCCAATAATTCATCCAGCTTCTCAACATCGGTCTCCAGCCCCTTCCAGATCTGAACTTGGTCCGACAAAGGATTGCTACTTAACTTTGTGCGATGTTCCAGTAATTCGCGAATCAAATCCACGTCCGTTGCTGGATCGGCAACACCACTTTTCGCAAAAGTCCGCAGGAAACGGGTAACTTTCCGTTTCGCAAACCAGGATAGCGGCCAAAACCCTGAGATCGCCCTTCTCCATTCGATTTCGATGGCATCCAAGGGGATTTTCTCTAGATCAGCGCTATAGTCTGCTTTGAGTGCACGGTTGGCATTGTGAATTCCGTCAATGGAACGACGTAACTGTTCACTGGCGTCCGGCAATCTGGAAAAGTCTTTGTGAAAGAGGATCTGTACATTCTTTTCGGCACTCTTAGCCAACTTCCGTGCCAGTCGATGCAATACATCCAGTTCGGCAAAGGCAAGATCCGTCTTTGATTCCAAACCGATGTGCTTCGAAAAGGTGCCCAAGACGCTACGAAGTTCAGTGGTCGACTTCCTGAGTGATTCGCCGTGTCGCAATAGTTCCGCTTCCCAAGCGACGGACCAGTCGGTTGCCCGCACAAAAGGCATCGCTCCGTCCGATCCCATTTCATTGAAATGCAGTCCCAATTCCTTAACGGTCTCCGCCAGGCTGTTAAATGCAGACTGATCGTGTCGAACTTGACGGTCCCAATTGAACGACGGTGTCGACACCCCTTGGCCGCGGACACAGGTTCCCATCGCCTTGTACGCCGTCCAACCATTTTGATGCTGCTTGTGGATCGTCCAAACGTATCGATTGAGTTCATCCCGGCGAATCTTCAGCCACTCGCTAATGGTCAGCCAATCGTTGGCACGGACTTTTCTGTTGTTGGTCCAAGCAGCATCCATTTGATCAAGGAATTTGCGACGCTCAGCTTTGTTGCTATGCAACTCCAAGCAGCAATTCCCCAGCCCATGTTGCTTCAACCGTCGATAGACCACATCCAGGGCCGCCGTTTTCTCGGCGACAAACAGCACTGTTTTTCCGACCGCTAGGCACTGAGCAATAATGTTGGCAATCGTTTGACTCTTCCCCGTTCCAGGAGGGCCGATCAAAACAAAGTCTTTCCCTTCCGAAGCGGCCATTACCGCCGCCAGTTGCGATGAATCTGCGGGAAGCGGATGAACGATGTCCTGCGGAGCATACCGAGTATCCATCTCAAACGGTGTCGGGATCGGCGACCCACCATCATGGAACGGTTTGTCCGGGTCGCAGACCAAATGCTTCACGACTCGATTCTCTTGCAAGCTATCGATTCGGTCGACCAAATCTTTCCACATCAGGTACTTGGAAAACGAAAAAGTTCCCAGTGCCGTTTCTTCGACGACTTCGAAGCCCGGGATATCACGGACTTCCTGCCTCATTTGCCGTAAGACTTTAGGTACGTCGATACCACGGTCGTCGGTTGGCAACTCTCCTTCGAAACACCTAAGGTCTCGGGCGAAATCTCTTTTCAGGAACTGAATCAACGTCGCATTGAAACGAACTTCGTCTTCATGCATCCAAAGGTGAAATTCAGAGACCGCACTTTTCCGATTCAACTTGACCGGAACTAGCAAAAGCGGTGCGCGATAGGTACGAGAATCCTCTGGGCGTTTCCACTTCAGAAAACCAACGGCTAGAAATAGAGTGTTTGATCCGCCTTCGGCTAAATCGTTGCGAACCGAACGATAGAGGGCGGTCAAACGCTTGCCGAGATCTTGTTCTGTTATCGAGCACGCTAATTCGCCACGTTCGGTCAGGGCCTTGCGAGAGAACTCTAAATCAAAATCGTTGTTTGTCTTGGTTCGATGTAGTTCTGCGTCACGTTCACCAATAGGGTTGTGTTCGCTCAGTGAAATCAGACGCAGCTTTTTGCCCGCCGCCAATTGGTCTTCTAGGCTGCCAATCTCGGTGCAAACGATCGGGACCGTTTGTTTTGTCGTTTTGAAATTTAAGAGTTTGTTTCGCAGTGACAAGTCAAGCAGTTTGCGTTGCCAACGATCAATCCGGCCGTCGGAACTGGTTGGCATTGTCTCCACCTCCAAGTCGAATGCCGCCATATCACCAAGGTCCGGCATGGCGGGCAATGGCAAGAGTCCAGCTTCTTCGGGCTCGGTGTCCGCCGACTTCGTTGCGGGAGCATAGGAAGCCAAAGGACGGATTTGCGTCATGCGAGCGCGGGCGATGTCGATCACACAGCGGAACTCGTCTTCTTTCGACTCGCTGGTCGCCTTTGCGGCCGACTGGACCGCGTCCTCAAAGCGTGCCGGAGGACGATGGGTCACCAATGTCGTTTCGAACGTGATCAGTTCTTTGGAGGCGATGGCCTTGCGGATTTCGGTGCAGTCCGACTCGACGACGCGATCGAGCGTTTTATCAATCAGCCATACGCCTGCAAAACAGTGCCCTTCAACCATGACGACCACCGGGTTTAGCCCCACCGCTTCTAAGGTCGAAGCAAACAGCAAGGTGCTGTCCAAACAGGTCGCCAGTCCATCATCAAGCAATTTGGAAGGCAGACGAGTTTTCTGGCCGACCTGCTCGAAACTTTTCGGAGGATTGGCGTAGGTCAATTGCTTTGACGCCACAGCTGACCAAGTCGCAGCCGCTAACAGATAAGCTCGCCCAGGATCACCGCTCTGGTATCCGTCCAGTGACGGTGAATGGCCATGCTGAGCGAGTACGTCACCCGTGATTTTTATCAGTTTGCTAATCGCCGAATCGTTAGGCATGACATAGGCGGCAAGTAATTCACCGTTTGACGAAAGCCCACCCCATTCATCGCGTGCCAACACCCGAGTCTCATATTCCGACGTTGCCAGGACCTTCTCGCCGGTCCGAAGTTCAAAAGTAACAATACCTCGCTCGGCTTCGTTCAATCGATCCAAGTATTCGGGATCAATTTGCAGATCGCGGTCACGCAGTTCCAGCGTATCGCCCGGACGTAGCCGATCAATGTTCCATCGCTTGGGTCGAAGAAATTTTGGACTGGCCTTCGCTTCGAGAATGACGTTTTCGATCGCATCCGTCGTTGGATTACTTACCGTCAGTGATTTCAACAGTGGAACGGAATTTTGCCAAGAAGCGTAGTT
>Ga0209491_10005620_pt1 | contig 18183 bp, 20 predicted proteins | sample BON02_FD_187213 | JGI IMG/M metagenome (GOLD analysis project Ga0209491, IMG submission 187213) | Freshwater microbial communities from Lake Bonney liftoff mats and glacier meltwater in Antarctica - BON-02 (SPAdes) (version 2) | ecosystem: Environmental > Aquatic > Freshwater > Ice > Glacier...
AGGAAGAAGGTGTTGTTGTTGTTGTCGCTGCTTGCCTTTTGTTGCTTCGCTGCTTTAATTTTCAATTCTTTCTCTCCCTCTTCTATCTCTGCTTATCGCGTCGTTGTTGGTATTGCTGTTGTTGTTGTTGTTGTTGTTGTTGTTGTTGTTGTTGTTGTTGTTGTTGTTGTTGTTGTTGTTGTTGTTGTTGTTGTTGTTGTTGTTGTTGTTGTTGCTGCTGCTGCTGCTGTTGGTTGGCTGAAAGGGGCAAATTACAAAGGGTGCTGCTGCTGCTGCTGCTGCTGCTGCTGCGATTAAAATGAAGTCCAGCCACACATCAAGGCGGCTGGATGAATGAAAATGAAACACTATTCAAAAAAAACGTTCTTTCCTCTTTTACGCCTCTCCCCCACATACACACACATACAAACTCACCAAGACAAAACAAGCAAAACCCATTATTATAAAATCATTAGTACTACTATCACTCACTCACTCACTGCACACTCCCTTCCTTCCTTCCTACTCGTCCCTCGAGATCCTCTCCTTCACCCTCGATAGCAATGCCTCTGTTAGCCCTTCCTCGGGCACTGGCGCGGGAAACCCAAACCTTGCCTGCGTCTCACTATCCTTCGCCCACACCACTCCATCCATGTAATCATCAAGCGTGGGAGGGGTCAAAGGCATGGTCAAATGCTTCGCTTCCGCCAGCTTCAACACATAAGAAATCACGTCTAACCCCTGTTTTTCCGGGAGCCAGTGTACGTTCGTGGGGGCCACGTCGACTTTACCCCAGAAGACTGAAGCGAAGGTCGAGGCGGCTTGGAAGAGTCCTTGTGCTTGCATGCGACGAGTGGCTGAGGGCATGGTGGACACATATGCAGCATCTTTGAATTTAAGTAGATTTGCGGCCAAGGCCTCTGTATCTGTGCCGACTGTATCGACAACAGCGGCAAAATTGGGGACTTGTTCAGAGAAGCTGGTGGTACGGCAGTCCACTACTTCCTCCGCCCCTGCCTTGGTCAAGACCTCGAGGTTCCGCCGTGAGACACCTACTACTCTGCAGCCCCACGCCCGAAGCACCTGAATGGCAAATATCGCCGCAGGACCACAGCCTGTCACAATGCAGACCTTGGACGAGGCGGGGCCTGAAGAGCCTTCCCCTCCATGGATTCCCGCGCGCATTAAGGGGGGGAGTAAGGACACGGCGTGGTATGGCAACAACGCACATTCCTCCAGACTTAATGACGCTGGCCGCGAAAGCACCGCTCCGGCAGGTACGCGCAATTCGGTGCCGGGCTTGGAGGTGGCGGCAGCAGGGCCGACAAAGGCGAGGACGGGTTCTTGGGTTGCGGCGTTTCGGCCGGCTACTAGGTTGAAGGAGATTTCTTCGTTGGGAGGGATAAAGGTTACGGGCTGGGAGTTGCTGTTTTTGAGCAGCCGACCGTGCGTGGCCAGGGCCCCGGGCATGACGGTGTGGGAGGCGGCCCGCTCAATTACTATTGTCAGGATGGCCTCGTTGCCGTCGTCGTGCTGCTGGTGCTGGGAGGCGGAGTTGGGCGTGGCCATGGTGACAGAGCGCAGCGGGGCATGTCTTACTCGCCACGGGGCGGGGACTTGGAAGGCAGACGCTGGCGTGGCGAGCTGCAAAACCACTGTCCCGAGGAGTAGGAGTACCAGGAGCATGTGCATGGCCCCCGCCGCGGCCTCAGTAGGCTGTAGTAGTGGTATTGTTCCGCTTCGGCGCATGCCTTGCTTGAGCTTGAAGGCAAGAAGGAAGGAGCTGAGATAGTGCTAGCAAGCCTCCTCCTACACTGCCGGCAGCAATTGGCCGGACCAGACGACGGGTTTGCGTAGGAGCGGCCTGTTTTGAATGCGTGCGGGGCGTGAATGCGAGTGAGCACGGGGTTGTGTGCAAAACTAGCAAGTTTTCCTTGGACTTGAGACTTGAGGCTTCTTAGGCTGGGGCAGCGGGAATCAACGGCAAGCGGGCAAACCTCCCCAACACTCCAAAGCAAACGCATTTAACATTCCCAACACACAAAATTCGGGTGTAAGTCGTGCAATAGATTGATTTTAGCTTTACTTTTTTGGTGGTGCAGACGAGGGACAAATTGGAAAGGATCTTTTCCTGACTAGTATTTACTTCTTGCCCTTCCCCCCCTTGCCCTTGCCTCCGGACGCTGCCTTGCCTCCTCCCGACCCTCCCCCTCCTCCTGCTACCTTGGCTGCCGCAGCCCCCGCCTTCTTGGGCGGCGTCTTGACTCCACCCACCATCATATCACGCACCGCCGCCGCGCCCTTGAACGTGATCGCGAGCTCCTTTAATTCCGCCTCGTGCGGGGCCAACTCTTTCATTACCTTGGGTCCCACCACCGGTATTTTGACCAAGGCCTCCACCAGAAACCCACCCCGGATCGAAGCCAACCACTTCATCCAGCAGCCCGTCGCCTGCCGAAGAAGCGCCTCGCAGAACAAGGGCGTGGGTGGGGGGGTCGCTGCTGCTGCTGCTGCTCCTGCTGCTGCGTTGCCCGGCTTGGGGCCAAGCTCAAAGAGGATCAGGCGCTTGATGGTCTTGTAAGCAATGCGATGCTCCCGCGGGGGGCCCGCATCCTCGTCCTCCGCCTCCTTCGTCTTGACCGGAACGGTTTCTCCGTCCTTCTTACCCTCCGCTAGCTCCTTCTCGTCCTTATCTTCATCCATCCCATCATCCTCCTCCTCTCCCTCCTCCTCTCCCTCCTCCCCATCTTCCTCCATCGCACCCCCCTCCTCCTCCTTCTCCACCTCCTCCTCCTTCTCTTCCACCACTGGCACAGGTACCCCACCATCCGCCGCCGCCGCTGCAGCAATAGCCTCAAGCAAGGCAGGGTCCCTCCAACGGGTCGCAATTTCATACAAAATAAAACTACCCTCCGCCGAAAGCAGCATCTCATGCGCGTGCATCGTCCCTAATTGAAGCAAAGGCTCTTTCAACGGCGCCAGCAGCTCTTCACGACGGAGCTCGGCGTCTTTTTTGCTGGTAGGGACCATCGTAACAGGCGCAGCGTCCGAAGAAGAAGAAGAAGGAGCGGCCTTGCTAGCTTTCTTAGCTGCTGTTGCCTCCTTCTTCAGATCCTTCTCCTCCCCCTCCTCGCCATCCTTTGCGTCCTCCCCCTCCTCCTTCTTCTCCCCTGCAGGGACAAAGGCTGGCTTGAGCAAGTCCACCTCATCCTTCATCAAAAACGTGTTCCTCTTCGTGGGGGCAAGCAAACACAACAGCAACTTCGACGCTTTCACATGCGTGACAAACCGCAACATCGCCCCCTCCTTCTCATCCTTCTCCAGCAATTCAGCCCACACGGCCTTATTGAACGTCACGGTATCATCCACCACATCTGCCAAGCGAAGCAAGAACAAATACGCGTCCTTATGCAACAGAGTAGGGACGACATACCCCTTCAATGCCTTGAGCATCTTCTTCCTATCCTTCGGTGTACCATATGCCGCACACTCCGCCAGAACCTTACACCCAGGCCTGGTCCCTGTCAACAACAACAAATAATCCATCAACGTCGGCACCAATTCACGAATCAGAGCCGGGCCACAATTACACACGTACTCCCACAGCAGCTCCTGAACAAACGGCAACGCCACTAAGTCCTTCACAAGCATTTTCTGCAGCATCCCCAAGACGTTGCTCAATACCTTCTCCCTCCTCTCGGGCAGCTCGAGCAGAATCGCTTGCAGGTCACGGGCTTTGATATTGGTGGTGGAACCGGTCACGTCGCCTAGTAAGAGGGTGGTCTCTCGCCCGTAGAGCTCGGCGCGCAAGGCCTGTGTCTCTTGCTTGGGGTAGGTGGAGAAGATCCCTTCCAAGACCTTGGCACCGACGGCGTGCGAGGCGAGGGTGTGCGCCTTGTTGGCAAACACACGCAGGACCCGCTTGCGTTCGGAGGGGATGGTGGCGGTGACGTCCAGGAGGCGGAGGACGATGAAATGCGCGTATTGAACCTTGGAAAACTCGAGCAGGAATTCCAGGAGCTCGGTAATGTACGCCTCTTGCTGCACGCGATTGCCGTGCTTCAGGGCCGCTTGGACCACGCGGGCGGCGTCGTGCTTGACGGCGATCATGTGAAGCTTACCCTTGATGAGGGAGTAGAGCTCTTCGGACAGCTTCTCCCGCTCCTCCTTGTCCAAGCGCTTCGAGCGAAAGATAGCCCAAATAGCCTTGGCACGCGCAACCAAGTCAAAGGCAGGCTTGGTCTTGGCCCGTTCGTACTTGACGTGCCGCTTCTTGTTCGCAGGGCCGCCCGCGTCGTCGTTGGTGTTGCTGTGGTAGGGCTTGCCTCTCCCGCCGCTGCCGCCGCTATTGTTGCCACCCGAGTACGGGCGCTTGTGCTGGCCTTGCTGCATCTTGTTGTTGGTCCAGGGCTTCTCCTTGAAGTCCTTGCTCCCGCTGCCGCCAGCGCCGCCCTTGTAAGGGGCTTTGAACGCGGGCTTGCTGTCCGCCGTAGTATCCTTGCCTTCCATGGGGTTTGGGCGGCGTGTGGATGGACTGGAGAGAGAGGCAGGAGGTCAAAGGGTCTCGTCCTGTGTTTTGGGTTCGGTGTAGGGTTGGGTAAGCGACGAGGTAATGCGAGTCCAAAGGCATGTTTTAGAGGCGTGGTTTGGGTACAAAGGTGTACGAAGGAGGGGACAGGGCTGGGCCATTCGCTCTGCAAGCAACGAGCGACGACGCGGTTTTGCTGCTCGCGCAACGCCTTTCTCGCTCGGAAACCTCCTCACCCCCTGATGATTTGCGGCATTCACATGCACTGTACGCTACAAGCCAGCCACAAACACAGCCAGCAGGAGGAGGACAAGGACAAGAACCATGTCCTGGTCGTGTTCCCCTAGGAAGGCTAAGTCTGGGTAGGATGCAACATGCCAGCTCTCCTAATGACATGCCGTTGCATCGAATTGACACCGCAACCCCGTCCCTCACCACCCACTGCAAATAGAGCACCAAAGCACCATGGACATCTCTTCCAGTGACAAGGGCATGTTCTCCGATGAGAGTGGCTCCTTTTTTAGCAACCTCATGGGCATGATCAGCAGCAGCAGCACCCCCGCCAAGCCCGCTGCTACAGACAATGCCACGGCCCCCGACACCCTTGCTGCCCCTGCCGTGACCCCGCCGCCCGAGAACATGGACCAGCTTCCCGGTATTGGCCCCTACGTTGCTTTTTGCCGTGGGGACAAAGAGAAGGCCTGGGCCCTGTACTCGCATGGGCAGGCCATTCGCAAGGAGCTTGCATTAGATACCATCTTGCAGGTAGGACACGTTGATGGTTCAGGGTACTCTGAAGCAGCACTTCAAGAAAGCCATTCACGGGCGCACCAAGAAGGGAGAGTTGGTGCTGGTTGAGCCCTTATCTTTCGAGTTATTGAACTAATTCCTCATTACTTCTTCCCTCCCTCCCTTCCTCCCTTTCCAGGAGCCCTACCCCCACTGGGAGACGCTCAAACAGCACTACAAAAAAGCCATCCATGGTCGCACCAAAAGCGGAGAGGTGGTGCTGGTCGAGAGCATCGGGCGGATGGACCTGGCGGCGTTGAAGAATGCGGGGGTGAGCAGGAAGGAGATTGTGCGTTATTATTGTTTGTTTTTCGAGTATATTTTGAAGCAGGTCGGGAATGAGGAGACGAAGGTGTTGATGATATATGACCTTGATGGGCTTGGTTTGTTTTCTGTTTTGAATGGCGATTTTCTCGCGACTGTCCGCATGTTGAGTGATTGTTTGGGGGCTCTCTATCCACGTGTGATTACTAAATATGCCTTGGTGAGGCCTCCTGCTCTATTTGAGAAACTCTGGGGATTGGTTAGTGGGGTGCTGCCTGCTGGAGCGAAGAACGACATTTTGGTGTGTAAGAGTGTAGAGGACCTAGGGGCAGTGATTGAGAGGGGGGACATCCCGGGGGAGTATGGGGGGGGGAGTGACAGGTTGTTGGGCGATGCGGAGGAGATGAGGCACATCTCCTCCCTCATTTCCTCCCTCCGCCCAGCCGGCCCTCCTTCCCTCCCTTCCTAGGTCAGTCTTGGTGGGTTGCCACGGCAGGGGGAGGAGGAAGAAGAGCCGCAGCAGCAGCGGCAGCAGAATTAGGAGCAGCAGGCTTTTATCGGGGCTCGGGTATGGAAGGGAGGAAGGGGATGGGGGATGAAATGATGTTATCATGAGCTTGTTTTCGAGCCTGGCCACACCCTCCGTTACTTCCTTTTTCCCTCCCTCTTTTCAGCCGGTCCTCCTTCCTCCCCTTCTTAAGTCAGTCATGGGGATGGCTGCGACAAGGGGAGAAGAAGGAAATAAAGGAGGAGAAACAATAGCAGCAGCAGCAGCAGCAGCAGCAGCAGCAACAGCAGCAGCAGCAGAAGCACGGGCAAGCTTTCCGTCGGACAGGGGTAAAATACGGAGGGAAGGGAGGGAGGGAGGAATTGATGCCAAGAGCTTATTTTCATGGTCTCACCAAGCCTCCATGAGATGAAAGTAAAAAGTAGACCAAAAAGAATAACGAACTCGATATGGTTTCATCTTTTGCTTCCTTCATCTTATGTAGCTGCCATTCTTTCTCTCTTGTTTTACTCATGACATTTGTTGAAACACTGCAATAAATGTAAATAATCTACTCTCAAGCCCCTCCTCTCTTCTACCTTTCTATCCTCCCACACACCTATCCTCCTCAATCGAGTTGCTCCATCTCAATCACTCTTCTCTTCCCTCCCGGCGCTCCCTCCCTTCGTCAACATCGTCTGTGCCCGTCAAGCAAATCTCCAAGAAGCGCCACCACCCGAGGGTCGAGTCACAGACAACGGGTTCGCGCCTCTTCACCAATGTACTTTCATCAAGAATCACCGTCGAGACGACTTGGATAGTCACACAAGAACGCACACGAGCCCTCACCTCAGAATCTACGCGCTGACTGAGGAAAGGAAAACGACAATGGCGCGTGTACTGCATCCTCTCCTTGTCCTGCTCCGTGCTCCCAAACTTTTTTAAAATAGACTTCTCACTCAACACCACCCACCGATCAATCTTCAGGTCCAGCAGAGAAACACGGAGTACAACATTATCGACCACCGTAGGCATCACACACTTGATTCCTCCTTGCTCTCCTTCCCCACCATCCACCGTAACAAATTGCAAGGGCGTGGAAGACGTATCAAACAAATTCAACATACTCTCCTCATCTGTCACATGCACATGTTAGTTGCCAGAGGATTGGAAGCTGGGGGATCGTGGGAACACTGGTGATGCGGGTGGTGATCCATAGCTTCGCTTCCGGGTGTGCGTGAGTTTTTGCCTAAGGAGCTAGAGAAGTACATGTATGTCCCGGAGGAGGGGGAGGAGGAAGACATCGAAAAGTTGCTGAGAAAGGCTCACGCGAACAACTTCAGGAAGCAGGCAGTGGCCGTGACGGCGACGGGGGGTGGGAGAGGGAAGCCCGAGACGGGGGGGGGAGGTGGGACAGTAGTCGGCGTGTTGGATGACGAGGAAGAAGACGAGGAGGAGGACATCGGGTTTGACGAAGACGTCTTTGCCCAAATTTTGGAGGAGAGGAAGTAGTCGATGGAGGAGAAGGAGGAGGGGCAGGAGAGAGTTGGAGTGGGGCATGCAGGAATAGATGCCAAACAATGTGAAGAAAAGGAACGTCTACGAGGGAAGCGATATATGTGTAAAGAAGTGAGAGAGTTTGCGTGTCTGAGAGAAAGCGAGCAAGCAAGCAAAGCGTGCGTGTATAATAGCTGCTTGCCTCTGGGGTGGCGAGGTAATAGCAAAAAGAGACGGAAGCAAGCAAGAAGGGACAGCATCAAATGAGGAAGGGAGGGAGGGTGGGATGTTTGAATGAGTGCTTGATGGCTCTGCTGCTGTGCAATTGTGTGAGTGGGTGTGTGTGATGACTGCAAGCAAGCAGAGCGAGAAGAGCAAGGCGCGCGTGTGGGAGTGGTCAGAAGGCGGGAGGGAGAGAGGGGCTGAAGGGGGGGGAGAGAAGAAGAAGAGGCCGTTTGTGGTGCCGATATAGAGGTATACCACGGCCTGAGTCTTGAAAGGATGAGGGCACAGAGGGAGGGAGGGAGGAAGGGAGAGAGGGAGGGGATATGTTGTCATCACAAGCAAGCAGGCAGGCGACCAAGCGACCAAAAGCAAAGTGAACGAGAGAAGAAAACCCGAACAAAGAAGAAGAAGAAAATAACAACAGAGACAGCAAATGTGGCCCTCCCCTCCCTTCCTCCTTCTTCCTTCTCATTCTGTGTCTTTCCCCTTGTGCGTTAATTCATTCATTGTTCACTCGCTCGACTCAACAGTTGACGGCCCACGTGTTGTCGAAGGGGGGGCAGTAGGGAGGGAGGGAGCGACGGAGGGAGGGAGGATTGTTTAGTCACTCTTGTTTAGTCACCTCCATGTCCCTGCACCACCAAGCTAATATCCGCCAGAATATCAGAAGCCAACCCCAAAAACCGCGTCCTTCGTGAATCTAACCCCACAGGCGCCAGCACTCCTCTTTGTAGCTCTTCTAGAGCATATCCCAACTGCTGCGTATTACTGCTCCTCTTCCTCCCTCCACTCCTACCCCTCTTCTTCCCCTCCTCCCCTCCCTCCTCTGTCTGTAGGACGATATACTCCACCTCCTTCCTCTCTAGCACCTTTAGAGCCATTTCCTGCATTACATAGCGATAAGACCCTTCTTGTCCATGTGCCTTTAAATGCACAAGTTCTTCTCTCAGCTTCGCGTGGACAGCAGCCAGCTCCCCCGGGCCGGGAAAAAGCTCAGAAGTCGTAATACGTGACGTGTTAGTAATAGGAATGAAGTCATCATCATCTTCTTCTTCTTCTTCTTCGTTCATTCGTGTGCTATTGATTGCCTCCTGCTGGCCCTGCTCTTTTAGTGGTGGGAGGGAGGAAGAGGCTTGTGTGCCCGTCGCCGGAAGCAGCAGCAAATGACCATGGCCACCACCACCACCACCTGCACTAGTATCACAGCATTGTGAATCAAGGCTAAAGGTTGGGAGTTGTGAGGGCATGGAGATACCTGCCCCGCCGGCGGCGTTGGCGCTGTATTGCGTCTCGGGCTGCCGGTGAGGGTGGTGGTGGTGGTGAGAGTGGGGGTGGCTCCGGTGCTGGTGATGATGGAAGGAGGACGAGGCGGCTGTGCAGGAGAGGGGCATGGAGAAGAGAAAGGGGAAAGGACTTGTGTGGTCGCCTTCTTGTCTTGGTTTGTGACGCTTGTTGTCGTGGGCGGGAGGAGGGCTGTCTGCTTTTTCCTGTTGGTTTGTGGGTGTGAAAGACGAGTGGGCGAGGGGGGTTATGTCAGAAGAGGCAGAGCGATGGTAGATATAGAGCTGGGAATTGACATAGCTTTATGGCAATGAGAAAAAGTCGAATAGGTGCCTTGCTTGGCCTTTCTGGGTTCTCACGCGGGGTGGTTGTCTGTCCAATCATAGGTCTCATCATTCCTTCCCGACGTACCTCTTGCGACCCCTGGTAATGATGCTCTGCTGGCTCTTCCTCTGCGGCGGGGGAATGTGTAGAATGTTGCTGCTGCTGCTGCTGCGGGGCGAAAGACAACACTGGCAGGGGTGCTGGTGGTGGCGGCGCGGGTGCTGCGGAAAGTGTTGCAGCAAGCCTCTGATGCTGGGCTTCCATCATGGCCCGGCTCCGTCGTAGGGATGCGAAGAGGCACAGGTTTCGCAAGGGCCGCTGCCGCCGCCGCCACCCGGCGCTGCTTTCCATCGTCGTCGTCCTCCTCCCCGAGTGGGTGTGTGCGTCTTTGTTGTGTTGGTATTGTGAGAATGTCTCAACGTTAGAGGCTGGGGCAAGTCTCCAATTCCAATATGGTAGGGCAGCTTGCTGCCCTACCACCCTCTCCCAGGCTTTGAAGCAATATTGCAATACCAAAAGTCAACGTGGCGGCCGCGTTGGCTTGCCGCACGCACAGCGTAGGTCAACCATACATCAAAGTAGGACGTGCATGTGTCAGTTTGTCGTAAAACGCGTGAAATCTCTGGAAAGCTGTCCACCAGGCAGCATCCCAGCAAGGCAGGGTGAGAAGCGGGGCGGGGCAAGACTGCTTCCCCCCCGACCCCTGTACGCCCCCACCAGGCAAAGGAGGACAAGTACGAGCATGCGCGAGGTGTTTGGTAGTCAGATCAAGAGATGCCTGGCTTCTCCTGCATAGAAAATCGCACGTGACGTGGTGGCCTCGAATGCCCACCGCACGTGCACGTCAAGACATACCATGACTCCCCGCACTCTATACACGCTCAACTCACCCATCCCCCCGACACACGACGCACATCACACACAGGCTCTACGGACAGCAAGTGCTCCGCGAGAGCAAGAGGACAATATGGGCAATATGACGGCAGCACCGGCGGCGGAGGCGGAGGCAGAGGCGGCGGCGGAGGAGAAAATTGATTTCGGAGAGATGACCGAGGTGGAAGCCAATCCCGGCAGGGTCAACGACCCAGACGATAACGGTGAGACGCCATTGATTACGGCTGCTTTGAGAGCGGAAAAACTATCACTGGTCGTGTGATTGCTGGACGAGAAGGGGGCGGACGTGAACGCCACCACGGGGGGTGAGATGAACCCTCTTCATTACGCGGACACCCTCGACATTCTCAATGCCTTGATGGACCGCGGTGCGGACCCTATTGTGCCAGATTACGAGGACAAGGCCCCTCTCGCGTGGCAAGCGTCCTGTGGAACAGTGGATATGGTGGCACGCCTGCTGCAAGACCCACGCGTCCGAGCCACTGTCAACATGCAAGATAGACTGGGCCGCACAGCTCTTCATGTGTGGGCAATGGAAGTAAGAAAGAAGGGTGAGTATGCGAATGAAGTAGGATTGAACGAAAAAGCATAACAACAATATCTAGATTAGCGCAGGTATACTTTCTGGCTCATCGTCGTCATTCTAATAGCTTTGCGAGTGCGGTACCAGTTGTAGGGCGCGTACAGCAGCTTGTCAAGCATCTCTTCCTTCTGCTCAATCTCCTCTTAGTCTCCTTCCACCTCAACAGCTATCCACCCATCCCCAAAATCGGAGACATGCCACGTAATCCCCTCAGATTTCTCCTCCCCCTTTCGAATTATTCCTTCCACTGTCTAAGCATTCTCGGAGAAACTGAAATGTCCGGTCCTTGTCCTCGATCGTCGCCTTGGGAAACTCTGTGCTCAGACTATCCATCAGCTCCACCACCGCGTCTAACGGGTCCTCCTAGATGAAGTCGTCCATTAAAAACTCCATTATCACCTCGCCCTTCCGGGTAAGCAGCGTCGATGGAGAGGTAGAGGCCTGCTGGCATCTTGGTTTGGGTCGATACGTCGATACGCGCTGCCCATTCGCGCAGTTTCTGCAACGAGACATAAGAAACCAAAGTGGACCCAATGCCCCGACAGCATTGCTTAGCAACCGTTGCTGTCGCTCTCGGTTGTCTTTGTCTTGCCCCTCCAGTGTTGTATAGAAAGCGTTTGTCGGGGAGCTGTTGGTCCGGGATGCTGGTAGTAGGAGAGGCGAAGCAAGGTCCTGCAAGCGCCGCTGCTGCCGCCGCCTCGGCGCTGCCTTCTTGTTGTCGTCTTCCCCCTCCTTTTCCTTTTCCTTCTCCTCCCTGTGCGTATGCGTGTGTATGGTACTTGTGTGAGTTTGCATTACGATTGAATGAGGCAATGTGTGTTGTGGGGGGAGAAAAGCGCGTCGATCCGAGCTGCTCCTGGCTGATGATGCTGCTGCACGAGAGGCTGGAGGTGAAAAGATGGAAGGATTTTTGGGACCTTTTAGTGGTCTCGGACACTGTCACTGCTTGCTCTTCGTCTACACCTCGTCCCTGTTAATGTACCTGGCATAAAGCAGCGTCGATTGCTGTCGGTTGCTGCGTTCAATCGTCATCGCCAGAGGCGACTTCCACACTCCACCACCCAGCAAGCAGCGAAGAACAAACTTGCTTGCTTTTCGATGCAGCACCAAACCCAAAACGCCACTCCCACACCCACACGCACAGGCGCATTGGCAGCATCGTCATCACGAGCTTGGCGTCCTTGTCCTGGCGGGCCTGGCCCAATGCTCCTTGCTCCATCACCGGTCGTCTTGCCAAGCTTCACCCGCTCACGCTTTTCGCCTCCCACCCCACCACCCCACATCACACACAGAAAAGGAGGCGGGCCCCAAAACGCAGCCATGTCGCGCGGGCTAAATTACAACCAGGCCGCCGGCCTACAAGGCATGCTCAAGGAAGGCAGCAAGAGCATGGAGGGGGTGGACGAGGCCGTCATCCGCAACATTGAGGCTGCCAAGCAGCTCGCCCGCATCTGCTCCTCCTCCATGGGACCCAACGGGCTCAAGAAGCTCGTCGTCAACCACCTGGAGAAGATCATCGTCACCAGCGACTGCGCCACGATTCTGAAGGAATTGGAAGTGCAGCACCCCGCCGCAAAGATGTTGGTGTTGGCGGCCATGATGCAAGAAAAGGAATGCGGGGACGCCACCAACCTCACCGTCTCCTTCGCGGGGGAGCTCCTGAAAAAAGCCGAAGACCTGCTCCACACCGGCCTGCACACCAGCGAGATCGTCGCCGGGTACCGCATTGCCTTCGAAAAGGCCATGGAAATCCTCCCCACCTTAACCGTGCATACTGTCGATGACCCCCGCGATGCGGCGCAAGTCTCGCAAGTGTTAGAATCGGTGCTGGGCACGAAGTACTTTGGGTATCAAGCGACCCTGGCCCCCTACGTCACACAGGCCTGCCAAGCCGTCATGCCCCCGGCCCCGAAAAAGCCCTCGTTGAATGTCGATTCGGTCAGAGTGTGTAAATTGCAGGGAGGGACGATAGGCGATAGTCTTGTGATGAAGGGGATTGTTGTAAGCAGGAATACGGAGGGTACGATCAAGAGGGCAGTCAAGGCGAAGGTTGCTGTGTATGGCTGTGGGATTGAAGCGTCTAGCACTGAGACGAAGGGCACTGTGTTGATTCGCAATGCGGAGGATTTATTGAATTATAATAAGGGGGAGGAGAAGTTGATGGAGGACATTATTAAGGGCATTGCTGAGAGCGGGGTAGCAGTAGTAGTCACCGGAGGGAGCATCAGCGAAATGGCCTTGCATTTCCTGGAGCGCTACAAGCTAATGGTCGTAAAGATTCAGTCTAAATGGGAATTGAGGCGGTTGTGTGGTGCGGTGAATGCGACTGCCTTGGTGAGGCTTGGCCCGCCGACGGCGGAGGAGGCGGGGTTTGTGGATGTGGCGGAAGTGAGGGAGGTGGGGGGGAGGAAGATTACGGTGTTTGAGCAGGATGCGGAGGAGAGTCGTGTGGCGTCGATTATTTTGAGGGCGAGCACGCATAATGTGCTTGAGGATTTGGAGAGAGCTGTTGATGATGGGGTGAATACGGTCAAGGTTTTGTGTACGGATGGACGGTTTTTGCCGGGGGCGGGTGCAGTGGAGATTGAGCTGGCGAGACGGATTTATAAGCTGGCGGATGCGTCGACGGGGCTGGATCAGTATGCGATGAGGAAGTTTGCGGAGGCCTTGGAAATCGTTCCTAGGACCCTGGCGGAGAGCAGTGGGCAGGATGCGACTGATACGGTTGCGGCGTTGTATGCTGAGCATGAGAAGGGAAATAGTAGTGCGGGGGTGCATGTTGAGGGGACGGGGGTGAAGGTGGTAGGGGGGGAGGGAGGGCAGGGGGTGTTTGATTCGTTGTTTGTGAAGGATTCGGCGTTGAGGCTTGCGGTGGATGCGGCGTTGACGGTGTTGAGGGTTGATCAGATTATTATGTCCAAGCCGGCGGGTGGGCCTAAGCCCCCTGCTGGAGGGGGAGGGGATGAGGATTAGAAGCAACAGTGGTAGCAGCAGCACGAGGAGGAAGAGGAGGAGGAGGAGGTGGTGGTGGGGTGTGGCGTTGACGGTGTCGAGAGAATGGGTCAGCTTATTATGTCTAGGCCCGCGGGTGGGCCTGAGGCCTCTGCTGGAGGAGGAGGGGATGAGGACTAAGGACCTCCTTCTCTTCCGACGTTCCCTTCTCTTCTCGTACGGGAGAGAGGGGGATGGTGGGAGGAAGAGTGAGAAGTAGGGGAAGGTGGGATGGGTGGGCCTAAACAGCCTGCCGGGTGGAACGAGTGAGGACCAAGGAGAGAGGAGGAGCAGCAGCGGCAGTAGTAGCAGCAGCAGTAGCTTTAGCAGAAGAGCAGGAAGAAGGAAAGAAGGCGAACGAGGGACGGAGTGAGGGCGTGGTGCATGTGTGTGTGTGTGGTGGCGTGATGCTGCTGATGGAGGAGAGAGGAGGACAAGAGCAGAGGAAGAGGAGAAAGAAAGGAAGCAGAGAAGAGGAAGGCAATGCAAAATACAACCGAGAGTAATAGAAGGAAAACAACGCGAGACAAGAAAAAGAACAAAACCAACCTTCATCCATTCGTTTGTGAAATCAATCACTGACACAAGCAAGGCACTGCTGCTGTCAATAACTTGCTTCTGTTTCCTCGCTTTCCTTTTTCGTTCAAAAAGGGAACAAGAGCATGAAAAAAAGAGAACGATTGGCAACCTCTCCATTCATTTCATAAAATACAATCAAGAAAAGCACTCCTCGGCTATCCCCGTTTGTTTCTTGTGTTTTTACTTCGTCTTTCTTTTGTTTCTATATCGTTCTCGTGTTCGCGTTCTATTTCAATCATTCTTGTTCGCTTGGGTGTCATTCTCTCACGCAAGGGAGAGAGCGGGGCGCAATCTCCACATTTGTTTTTGATGTTGCTCTTCTTCTTCTTCTACTCAATTGATCTTTCTAACTCTTACTTACTAAAGGAAATAATTCTCTTTCTGTCGTTCCTTCTCCCTCTCTTCTCTTCACTCTTGTCACGCCACACACACACTACAAGTCCTTTCCTTCCATCCCTCCCTCCCTCCCACCCTCCTTCCCTCCCTCCCTCCGTCCTTCACCCCACAGAGGGAGGGAGGGAGGGAAGGAGGGCCTCACACCGACGCCAGCCCCTGCAGCAATCCCCGCACCTCCTCCACGTTGTGGACATAAAACGAGGCATGCGACCGATGCTTCCCCACTGAGCAGGTAAACACGTACTTGGTCACCTCCTCTTCCGCCTCCTGCGACGGCCGTCGCTGCAGCACCCCAAGCGCGGGGGGGCGACCAGCAGCAGCAGCAGCCGCGGCGGCATCGTGGGCTTTGTGAGAGCGGGTGAGTTCGGTTTCGGCCGTTTCGGAGAGGTAGGAGTAGATGGAAGTGAACATGTATTCGTCAGAGGCATCGTCACCCATACACATAATAAAATCAGGGCTCGGGCCTTGTTTGCTCTGGATGGCATAGCGCAAGACCACGCCTTTGCTCAACCTCTTGGGCACGATCTCTACCATGCCCTTCAAGTGGACCACCTTCACATCGTGCGCGGCCAGCGCTTCTTCCAATTCTAAAATGACACTCTTAGCTTGCATCAACCCCCATTCGGGGTCGGTGCTATAGTAGGACCAGGCAATCCCAGGGTCGCGCAGCCGGACGCTGCTCCCGTTCGTCCGCGCCGTGTACCGCTCCAGGATTGGCAGGGCAATGTCCTTTACCTGTTTTGCATTGAAGGGTGGTGCGTACGTGTGAATGTGTGTATATGTATATATATATCTATGCATATATATGCTTAAATGCTCCACAAAATACATACTGAAACACTCTACCCTCTCCTCCCTCCCTTCCTCCCTCCCTCCCTGTATAAACGTACATGCGCCCACTTCACTCCATAATCCAACAAACTCCAACTCCTCTTCTTCCCCTTCCTCTGCTGCACCCCTCCTTCCCCACCCTCCTTCACATGCGACCCCGGCGGCGGACTCGCCTCACACCCCTCCCTCTCTCCCTCCCCCTCCTCCTCCAGCCGGGGCATCGAAAGATAAAGCCCATTCCCCGCCGCTAACCCTATCCGATCCAACTGCCCAAACACATCTTCCAGCGGCAAAAGCTGCAACCCCGAAATGACAAAAACCTCATTTTTGGGGTCCGAAGACAGAATTCGCAACGCTTCCATTACTGAAGGACTCGGCCGTTTGCCCGTCGTCTGCGTAAAACTCCTCTTAATGTACAAATCCACCTTCTCTTTCTCCATCAGCGTCCCCCCAAAATCCGTGAATATAAACCTTCTTCCCGCCTTGGCATACGCCCTCTTAACCTCCTCCTCGTCTAAATGCTTATACGTGGCCTGCCACACCGGCTGATACTGCACTCGCACCCCTCCCGTCTCTGTTTTGAGTAACTCGGGTATCTCGGCCTTGGCGGCCCACAGGTCTTGAAGCACCTGACGGGTCCAGAGCGATGAGGGACGTTCGGAGATATAGGGGAGGTCACGATCACGACGGGAGAGACGCTCGGTGAGGTCGAGTCGGATGGCATGGTCCAAGGCGACGACCACGCGCTTGATGTCGAAGGGGTTGATGCGGAGGGCGCCGTTGAGCATGGAGGAGCAGGCGGAGAACTCGGAGGCGAGCACGACACCGGGGGGGTGGATTTCGCCTGGGGGAGGGGAGGGAAGGAGGGAGGGAGGGAGGGGAGGGAGGTTGGTGACAGGGAAGGGGCGCTTAACTTGTTTGACGTAAGTGAAGTCTAAGGGGTGGAGATTGAGGCCCTCCATAACCGCCGCAATGACCAAAATATCAGACGCCAGCCAGAGGGCAATCCGATCATGGGTTGGGCCTCCCTCCCTCCCTCCCTCCCTCCCTCCTTCCTTACCTTGTTTGACGTAGGTGAATTCTAAAGGGTGCAAATTCAGCCCCTCCCTAATCGCAGCAATCACCAAAATATCAGAGGCCAGCCACAGCGCAATCCGATCTTGGGTCGGCAGCTGATTTGCCCGCAGCTCTTGATAATCGATCACAGGGCCAAATTTAGCATTGACCCTTGCGACGAGCTCGCGGACTTCAGCAGTAGTAGCCTCCTCGTCCTCTGCTCTGCTGCCGGTAAGCAGGGAGCGTTGCACCATCACCACCTGATCTCTGTAACAATCATACTCGGTCAGCAACCGTTCAAACGCCAACAGCTTCAGAGCAATCCCCGACAGCCGCTGCGAGATATCCAAACCCGCAATCAATAGCTTGCCCTTATGCTTCCTTCTCAGCTCCGCGGTCTCCTCTTGTACCCTCTGTGTTGCCATCGCTGTAGTGAGCAACGACCCTTCAATCCCAACATGAGAAATCAACACCGTCACCGTCCGTGTCTCCAGCTCAATCCCAATCAACCCCCCCGACTTATTGAAGTACGACAGCCCCAATATCCTCTTACAGGCATTCAGAAAGTGCCTCGCATGATCAAATGCATGAAACCCAATCACATCAGCACACAACATGCCATTCAACAGTTCCTCCCCGCAATACAACGCCCTAAAAATCTGGGAGGTCGGAAAGGGGATATGCAAGAAAAAAATCACTGAGCACTTCCTCTGCTTGTGCACCGCCATCTCATACCCCGAAATCAGACTCGGCAAAAGCATCAAATGATAATCATGGACCCACAACACGTCGCCCTCCTGCAGCTTACACACCTCCACCACCACATCTCTAAAAATCTCATTCACCTTTTTATACGTCCCCCACCACCCTTCCTTCCCCCCACAATCCCATATCTTCTCCACATCCAGATCCTCCCCCCCGTCCTCGCCCTCCTTCTGATAGTTCCAATGGGCCCCACATGAGTCGAGCATCTCAACATTATGGAACAAAGGCCACAGCACCTTCTTGCAATACCCATGATAATGCCCTTCAATTAACTCGTCCTCCATGAAAATAGGATGGCACCTCATCGGCTTCAACAACGCCCGCACTTCTTCCTCATCCTCCTTACTCAAACCAGTGGTACTAACAGTACCAACCCAAAAAGTGACCATATCACTACTAATTGAATTATCCGTCTTGGCAATCAAACTCTCATTCCACTCCGCCGTCCACTTCCCCCCCTCCCCCTTCGCCAGGGTCACCGGCAAATGAAAACAAACCAGATAAAGATGCGCCCCAGGCGGCGGCGCATACTTCTTCGTGCTACTCTCCAACAACTTCCGCGCATCCATACTCACAGCCTCCTCATTCAACTCCACCGTCTGGCTCAACGTCCTTCTAATCCTATTAATCGCTTCCCTTTTCGCCTGCTGCCCTGGCCCCGCAAGAGGCGCAAGACCATAACCCCCCCTCCCTCCCCCCCCCCCTCCCCCCCCC
>Ga0209491_10005623_pt1 | contig 18173 bp, 22 predicted proteins | sample BON02_FD_187213 | JGI IMG/M metagenome (GOLD analysis project Ga0209491, IMG submission 187213) | Freshwater microbial communities from Lake Bonney liftoff mats and glacier meltwater in Antarctica - BON-02 (SPAdes) (version 2) | ecosystem: Environmental > Aquatic > Freshwater > Ice > Glacier...
GTCGCTTCTTTCACGTTCAAAGGCTTCTGGTTTTCATATGTCAAAGGAAATTCATCTTTGGCCATGTCATGGTACTTGTTTGGTGCAAGGTGCTTCACCAAGCTGTCGAGAATAGACGTTGTGTCCCCGTTTTCGTACAGTTCAATTGCCTTGGCAATGAGGTCCTGGCGCGAGTAGATATGCTTTGCAAGGCCTCCTATATTTTTGTACTTTAGCACAGCACTGTCGAATCGTATTTTGATAATCTGACGTCTTGTCAAATCACGGTGAACTAAACCTTCGCGGGATTGGTGTTGCGAACCGTCCGCACCCGCACGCCCCCTGGACGACGAGCGGCCACGGGGCGCTGGCATGCCGTGTGCGTGGGCAGCGGGCGTGCCGTGTGCATGCGGCGCAGGTGTAACACAACAATTCTTGGGCATTTTGTGACTTTGGACTGCAACATATTGCTCAAGGGTGACACCCAATTCATCAAGAGCGGTTTGCATGGGAGTTCGACTAGCAACAGGCTTTTTCTTCCCTTTGGAACGTCCATTCTTGGGCATTTGCAATAAAATAGTATGCTCATTAATAGTCGGGGCACGACAGTTGTACGGATGCAGCATGCATGGCGGTGTCAGTGTTGCTTACTAACCGCCACTGTTTTTTGAGCGAGTGGGTTTGTTGACCTTTTTGCTGGATTTTTTGACACAGGTGTTGACACGGCCGTGTTTGCCCTCGTGCGTGCCCGTCTTTCTGTAATTTTTCCAACATTTCATTTGCGCTGCAGATTGGCATGCTTATATAGGCCAGTACGTCGCAACTAGCAACTATGAATAGCATGCGAGTCCCTCTTCATACATATTTGCAACGCCTCGCATGACGCCAGACGCCAAGAGGACTGCCAGGCCAGTGAGCTCTGCGCTGAAGAGCGCGCCGAGCGTTGGCACGACCTGAAGGTGGACGTGCGGAGTGTACGCGCCGTAAGCTGCAAACACGACGCACATGCCAAACAGACACACACCCTTGAAAGCTGTGGGGTACAGGGTGAGGGACGCGTCACGTCGAATAGCGACAAAGCACGACGCGTACATGTGCAGCTGCAGCAGCTGGGCATAGAGAAAGGCGTATTCTTTCCCGTTGGAGTTGTCGAGGAGTGCGCAAACAAGGCCAGCTGCCGCATGCATGAAGAGCACAATCTGCGCAAAAAACTCGTTGGTCTTGCCTCTGTCGCGCACAGAGAAGATCAGCGAAGGCATCATGACAGACAGCAGGAGCAGAGCCGACAGAGCGAACGGGGCGCGTAACATGTTGAGGGATGGCGTGTGAGCCGCGCGTTTGCTCCAGGGTATCACGACACAAGCCACCTTGACCATCCATGGCTGGCCTTGCACAAAATGCATTCCGCATGTCGCGCATGCTGTTTTATAGCATGGCGTGGGTAGACACGTCTTCGCGCATGTTAGTAACACCGACTTTTATTCACAACACTGTTATAAATAAAGCATCAGTGAGCCCGCGTGCGAGGCGAGGCCGGGTGTTGCCGGCCTCATTGCGACTCCTTGTCGGAGCGACGATGCACGAGGCCCCCTGGTGTGTCGTACACCTTCGTGTCGTACTCCACGGACGCAGGCGTCAGCACGAGCTTGATGTCAAACTTGGCGTCGTAGAGTTTTTCGATGGCGTCCTGAGTGCGTAACACGAGTTCTTTGCCGACGACCGAAATGGCCCGCAAACATTTTTGCGACGTTGCAGCCTCCTTGTACACTGTGACGCGCACCAAATCCGCCGGCAAGTGTTGATCCGTCAACATGCCCAGCGCCATTTCAACCATCTTCTCGCTGATTGCCAGCCAATCCGCCGGCATGGCATCCTCCAGATGCTGCAAGTTCTGCAAGGCCGTCTCCATGAAAGTCGCCGCAAATTTTTCGGCATCCGAGACTAACATGGCAGGCATGACAAGATTTTCCAGGTCGTCAGCATGCAAAGTTTCCATTTGTTTCTGCCTTTTGCCTGCACGCTTGTCTTGCGCCACATCACGCAATTTTTCAGGTGCCGTTGGCATCCTGCGCTGCAGTATTTCCAACAAGTCGCCAAACTCGATTTGCCTCTCCGGGTTCATGTACCTGTTGATGTACGCTATGGAGTGCTCGGAGTCGAAGTTGGTGAACATCATGACAAAGACCACAACCTCAAACGAAAGCCGAGAATCATTTGCTTGCAGCGTAGGGGTAGATGCTGCCTGGATGTCCACAATCAAGGCACCTTCAACTTTGTCTTCCTGGAGTGCTGCGATCATTTCAGTCACCTGCACGATGGCCGCGCTGGAGTCCTCATGCTTGGAAGATAAGTGCACAGCGACATCATCAGGCATGTCTGGATACACCTCCTGCAGAGCCTCCGCCTCGAAATGTGTGAAGCGATCAGTTGCGGATACCAGTGGGCACTTCGCGACGGCTGTGCTCTGCAATGTCTGCAGAAAATCCACCACCTGCAGAGCAGAGAGACGCAAATGCCCTGCGAACACCTTCGAATTGTACACCGACAACATGTTGAGCAACACCGGCACTATGCGGCGCTCCCTGTTGGGCCCCAGGTACCATCCGCAAAGGCGATCATAGCAATCGACAACGACAGTTGGTTGTTTTCGCTGAAGGATCATTTTGATGGCAGGTTGCTGATCGAAACGTGCAAAGAGGTCGCCGTATCTCTTTGCAATTTGAGGGGAGAGTGATGAGGCACGTTTTGTCGGGAGAATATCAAGAACACTTTCAGCTCGACGCTTCGCGCCGACTTCGTCGTTGCCGGACATGTTCTGCGCTGATCACCGAGGATCCTCAGTGATACTAGATATCGGTTCCTTAAATACGTAATTGGGTTTATCAAATTTGGCGCCAATTCAAAAATGCATTTTGAATGGCTGATAAAATCAGCAACTCGATCGAGGGCAGCACATTCTTGCAAGCATGGTTTATCCCGACGTCTTCCTGGTCCCTATGGCGGAAAAGGAACAGGAAGAGTATGTCGTCGTCGTGGAAGAGCCTGCCGTCGTCGTGTCGCCCAAGGCGCCGCTGAGTCCTCTGGCTGCGGAATTTGTGCCTTGCAAGAGCGATTGGCCGGTGCTGTTGGCAAGTGCCCTCGCGGACAAGAAGCCTGGTCCCGCGAGGAAAACAAAGGGCAAGGCTCGCTCACTTCGCGTCTGAATGCTGTTTGCTGATCGAACATGTGTTGTTTGTTGATAATAAAAATCCTGTGAAATTTGATAATCTCCCGTGTCATCTCAAAATGTATATGAGAGTCTCTTGATGCATGCAAAATGTTGCCAGAGTCCAGTGAGTATGCCTCACAGAGCTCTTACATCAACGGGGGGCTGATGTGCACGACGGCTTCTGTCTATTGGGGGCTATCGTGTGTTTGCCAAATCGTTGAGCCCATGTGTAACCAGGCACAAATGGAACTGCTTATGAAGACTGCCGCGCAAACGCACAGCAGCATCGTAGATACAAGGCGTGCAAGCAAGGAAGAAACACTTCAACAGCACGAAGTATTGTCCAGCATACAGAAGCCTTGCTCTGTTCAAGCCGAGGAAATGTACGGTTATTGTTCGCACAAAGTTCCGGAAATGGATGCTTTCGTGCATTCGTCAGATCTCTTTGCCTTGTTGCAGCCAGGTGAGTCCCTGCTGCTGACTGGAGGCGGACACACCACTGCCATGTTCCGTGACAGACACAAGGACTTGTATACATACGACTCGATGCCGGCCCGCGTGTCTTGCGTGCAGTCTGCCGGTCACCTTGCAAAAGAGCTCAACTCGTCCCATCGAAACATGCAACAGTTCACTGCCACACTCTTGCGGCAGAATGCATGCGATCACCAGCAGAACACTCAGTCAAAAATGTGAATTTATTTGCAAGCAAATAAAACACATCGTATAAGCCGATTGATCATGCACATCCCACCCAGCATGCTTCAAAAGGCAAGACAGCCGGCTCAAGCAGAGCCGCCTGCGCGCGAGCCGCCTTCATCGCGCGAGCCGCGCGCGCCTGCCGGACCTCCCGCTCCACCTCCACCACCACCCTCACTGCCACCGCCACCCCTACGACGACGTGGGTGATTTGTCCCTTCCAGCTCTTCCTGCTCGGCTGGCACTTCAGGCGAAGGCGTCCTGTACGCATACGGCTTGTCTTGCGACTGCTTGCCACGGCCTTCCTCTTCGTCTCGCGCATTCAAGGACAGACGCGTGCTGAGCGACAAGTCTTCATCGAACTGGCTTTTCTTGCGACGTTGGTCCTGTAGCTTTGCCTCCTTCTGCAATGTGCCTGCACGCACCACATCATACCCAAATCCCAATGATGAGCCAGGCTTGCCTACGTCAGCATCCTCACGCGCCCTCTTCCCCTTCCCCTTGCCCTTCGCAGATTTTTGTGTGGTTTTCGCAGTAATGTGGCCGAGCAAGGCCTTGGCCTTGGAGAAGAGTTCAGTCCTTTTGGTGGTGCCCAACCAAAGTTTCACACAATCGTAAACGATGTTCAGGTGGAGCGAACCGAGAATGTAGGGGTCTTCCTGTCCTTCGTCCAAAGACAAGAGGATCAGGGCGTGCACTGCAGGCAGGACGGTGTGTGGCCCATGCACCGAATTGAACAGATCATAATCGCATGGGTATATGTCGCTCAACTGTATTGCCACCCGCTTCATAGTTACGGGGCAATACTCGGTGCCCTCCTGGTCTTGCAGAAAGTCTTTGTAGAATTGTTTCACTCGGAGAACGTTCTCAAGTATCTTGTGCAGATTCTTGGTCACAACATCCATGCGCCCCTTGTTCGTAAGGTACAACGCGAGGACCTCGCATTTGGAGAACTTGAAGTCCAGATCTGGAACCACGCCCATCACAGTTTTGCAGGATTCTACCAGCTTTTTCTCAGTGGGTTTATCCAATCCTTTCTGGACCGTCGTCCACCAGGCCTGCAGCTTCAGACCGCGGTCACACTGGCTAAGATGCGAGAATTCGTTTCCCTGCTTCGTCGCTGTCGCGACGAGTGCATGCACAAGTTGCAACGGGATTTCCAAATGCAGGGCCACCTGCTTGGCGTGGTACACAGAGAGGGTCTGGCTGTTTTGGGGGTCCACATCGGGGAAAGTTTCTGGAGGCTGCATTACTGCACGAGAACTCTGATCCTGCTTGGCGCGGTACCCAGAGAGAATCAGGCTGTTATGATGGTCCTCATCAGCCGCAGTACGCTCCCCCGAGACAACACCTCGCGGCTGAAGCGCATCAGATGCAGGGACGACGGCGGCAACATTTGCTAGCTCCTCCTCTTCCGTCCATGTCACCTCATCTTCTATCCAACGTTGGACCCAGTCTGCCTCCTTATCTTCGGTGCCATCAGCGTTCAAGCGGGGCCCCCAGGTCGCACGAAGGGGCATCCTCGCAGTGCTCTATCCTCAGCAACACGTGCGATGTCTGGACCGCCTCTTTAATATTAAAAAAAACACAAAAAAAAACAAAAAAAAACAATTACGACGGTCACGAGTTGGCAGTCGCATCTCGCATTGCATGCGGGCAGCAGGGAGTCCATGGTTCCCTGCCGCCCGCATGCAATCGTGTGCGGGACATGCCACCAAAAATTCAGGATGAGATTTCCGCCAGTAACACGTCCGATGGAGCTAGTGTCTTTGCGTTGTCTGAGATTCAGGGACAGGTTGCTGGGATCGTGCTGTGTCCGCACCGCCCGGACTCGAACTCGGGCGGAAGACGTGCGGACCATGGCCCTGACGGCTCGACCAAATTAAATTTGATTTGGTTTGATTGCAGTACTCATCCTGACAGACAGAGATATCGAGGGTATAAGACATCGAGCATTTATTTGAAATCAAGTAAAATGCATAAACAATCAGCCCAAGTTCGCGTGGCGGCGCCCGCGCCCGCGTCCGCCTGTCGCATGCTGGCGATTCATATTTGGGGCGTTGATATTTGTATTGCAGTGGAAAGACTGCGGCGAATCCGGGATGCTTCCCGCGCTCAGTCCTACACTCGTTCTGCGATGGCGAGGACCTCGGCTGGGCGGAAAGGCGGTGCCAAAATGAATGTGCAAGTTTGCGACACTGCGCTCGATGTTGCGCATGCTCTGCACGAGCTGCGTCATGACCATGTCACAATGCACATCGTTATGCACATCGTGGGAGAAATCTTCCTCATTCTCTTCTAGGCCGGGCGCCTGATCATGCTGCAAACGCCCCAGCAGTTTTTCTTGCTGACTGTGCATACGAGACAAGTTTTCTTTTTGCACGCAGCCAATTTTCCAAGCCGTGAAGGCATCGTCGACAGGACCTGCACTGGGCGCAGAAAACCCAGTGAAGGTCATATTTCGAGGAGATGCCAACCGACTTACGGAATCCGAGGGCGCCACGCTGTCGGCAAGATCACAGAAAGACATTTCGGAGACACACGAGCCCGCCGTCATGCCGGCCTCGGTTGCAGGTACAGCTTCTTGCGCGGCCGATTCTGCGGAGTGTGCTGCTGCGGCCGAGCACTGGGACGCCGTCAAGGTGGTCATCTACTGGTATATTTTGTCTTGGATGATACAGTGGCTTTGACTTTTTTTGCAATTGAGGTGTGCCCAGCATGTGCTGTGTCATGCCCAGCACACGCATGCCGGATACCGTACACAACTGCTCAGCAACGGCTGGTAAAGCCTCATGGCAAAAAAAAGATCACCACCCGACCCCTCGCAGGACCAAACGCGCCCCGCCGATGCCGTGGACAGGTGAATGTGAATTTGCTGCATGATGCGCAAGTGATTCATCCTGTCGAATCTGGAAGGCGGGGGCAGCGCGCGCCATAAAATACGGTCGCGTCGTCGGTTTGATTGCAGCATCGTCCCGCAGTACGTGCCCCCGAGACAACACCTCGCAGCACACACTGCCTGGAACATGCCGCCTCGTGCGGACAACTGTCATGCGACGCAGAGGCGTTTCGTCCGGGATGCATAAAAAAAGATCGCAGGAGGGGTGTGTCTCACGTTCTGTATTTGAGAGACGCCACAAGATCATCAATGGGAGCTACAGATGAGAAAGAGACGCACGACACATCAGCATTGCCATTACGGGATGAGACTGCTCAGAGAGAATACGACAGACGCGAATGTAATGCCGAAGACAAATTCAACTGTGCTTTCATATTGTTTTGTCTTGTTGTGTGTCCCTTTATGTATTTTTTGTGGTTGGTGTTTCAGCTTGGAGTCTGAAGCACTTGAGGGTGCAGCTAAAAATATGAAGCAAAATGTGCTGATGCGCAAGCTCTAGCCATCGTGACCACAAATGGACCGCACAGAGCTTGATGCTTTGGTGAGCTTTATGCTTGTTCATCATCCCATTCCTGCTCTGCCTGTAGTGTGCGGCCGCGGTGAGGGCAGTGACTATACAGAAGCCGTCGCGAGCTCACACGACATTCTGGCCAACGGCATCCGATTTCAAATGCTGCACGCCGAGAACTTCACCCTTGCAGCCCTGGATGCGAGCCGTCACGCCAAGGAGGCCTTGCTGTCCCAGCTGCAGGTGGATCTGGCAGCTGTTGTTGGCCCGCACGCAGACCCGCTCAGCGACGGCCAGGTCGAGGCGTGCTACGCTCTGTTTTGCAGCTCAGCGCGGGCCTACCAGGCACACTACCCGGGCTCGCCGGACCTGCGCCTGCGCGACATGGCCAGCGTGTGTCGCAGCGACATTGTGCACGCGCAGACCCTGGCGCATGTGCGCGCGCGCGAGGGCATGTTTGAGCCGTCCGACGACAGCGAGCCGCTCGCGTGCGGCGCACTCAGCTCGTATGCGGAGCTCATCCGAGCCACGGTCGAGCAGCAGATGCAAATGACGCTCAATCCCAGCCATCCTCTGCCGTCTTGATGACGTAGGCAGCGACCAGCCCAATCTCAGTTTCGGAAAGCCGTTCTGCATATACTGGCATGGCGTTTTTGCCGTTTTTGATTTGATACGCCACTGCCTTTTCATTAAACCCCCCTGTCAAATACTTTTCAATGGCCGCCTTCTCGAGCGTGTGGTCGGCCACAATGGCATTCTGCCCGCCTGCATGACACGCCGCACAGTTGGCGTTGAAAATGTGCTCACCTGTTGGCGCATCTAGTGCTGGTGGGGCACTCATTCGCAAGCACAACCGGGGCCTCATCGGGAGCTGTGCCAGGGGCAATGGCGACGCCACAAACGCTGAGCTTTGCAGCAAATTACTCACAAAAGCAAACATTACCAGCACACTGCCAGAAAACATTTGCCTGCACGGCCGAGTCGTCATTAATACAAAGTGGCTGTTCATATTCTCTTACGAAACATATTTAAGGCTCGACACAGTGGTCCTGTACTCTATTGCTCGCACGCAGAATGAGTTGGCTCGACAAGGAGCCCGGGCACCAAGTGTGGATGCGCAAGCCAGCAAAGGCAAGCACGGCAACGTTGCGCGCAGGATTGGTAAAAGAAGCCACCGGTCTGATTGTCACGAGGAAAGTGGACGGCACCGCCGCACTCTACTATGAAAACAAGCTCTTTTACCCGAAATCGCGGAAGCTCCTGCCTTTTGCCCCCTGTCTGATGGCGCAATTCCACCAGGAATGCAACGGTTTGACAGGGCCCATCGCCTTCGAACTAGTTTGCAAACAAAGCTACAACAAACACAACTTTTACGAGGTGTCCGGACTGTGCAATCTGGGCCCCAGCAAGTATCTGACTCTCGCGGAATTTCATTCCCGTCAACTGACCCTCGTCGCAATCACAGCCTACGAAGGAGACACGGCGCGGGAGCGCATTGGCAAAGTGTGGGATCATTTCCGCGGCGGTCAGGTGCAAATCGACGAAAGCGGCAAGTGGATATGGCCGTACGATGCCAAGTTGGGCCATTCTAATCTCCTCGTGTCTGTTGTGCCCTCCGACGAAATAAATGTTTTTACAATGGAGACCGACCTGGCATATCTGCTAAAGTTGGCTTCCAAGGAGGGTTCTCCAAATCTGGAGGGGTTCGTGTGCTACATGCTATATCCTCGGGGACACGCCAAAAACCAGCTGCAGAAGTGGGGAGAGCGGGCAGACAAAAACTTTCAGTACTATGCCGACAACAACATGAAGGTGAAGCGCGAGGGGGCTATCAAAATGACGGTGACTGGCATGTTCCGCACTACGCAGTATGTCGGTTCAGAGATGCCGCACGAAGACAGGCCTGCAAAGGTGACTTATTGCGCAACTGTCAAGTACACGCTTCCAGATGGCAGCATCAAAACAAAAGACACCATCCCTCTGGAAAATGTCCTGGCTGGTAAGATACTCACTGGTCTGGAACACAAGCATGAATTTGATGCTTGGGGTCGTTACATTGATTGGTACTGCAACTCTGATCGCACAGACAAAAACGTGAATCCCATCCGCTTTCTGGTGCTCACAACCAGTTTGTACACCGCGTTCAACAAAAGTCACGTGCGAGATCAGCATGCCGACGGCAGTGTCAAGGACGCATTTGCATGCGAGACACCTGCAACGCGCAAGTTTTCCGCAAAGTCTGCACAAGAGCAGCGCAAAATCAAGGACGCCCGAGGCAAGCAAGCGGCCAAAAGGCAGGAAATCTTGGAAGACAGCGATCAATATAATCATCGCACGGGCCAAAAATACACGAAAGATGAATTGATTCGCAAGAGAGAGTCAAACGAAGTGAGCAAACAACACTTTGCCAAGATAGGAGAAGCTATGAAGTTGCACTTCCCGCACGAGGACTCGAAGTTGCCAGCACGCATACCCGAAAAAGTAGTCTCCGAGGAGGAAATTGCTGAAAAGCGGCAGGAAATTTCGTATCTCACCAATCTGATTGCCGAATCAACGTTTACAAATCGATGGTTTTCCGAACACATGCGCCGGGATCTCCTGCAAAGAGCGCTTGCGGTGGGAATGGAGGTGAGTGATGTCACCTGGCCAGTGGCTGCCTTGCCGTCATTTACCAAAAGAGCAATGTGGAAGGGACAAGACGCAAGCGATGCCGACAAGCATGCAATGGTAATGGAGAAGGATGCCGTGCGGCGCATGATTGACAGAGCGCGCAACGAGCACCGGTACTTTAATCCAGAAGAACGCACGACATTGACGAAACGAGCAGTAGACTGCGGGCTCCACATTGTCAAAGAGAGCGACCCCTGCACCAACGTCGACGACATAATTTGGCCGAAGCTGACAAAGGTAGAAGCTGCGAACCAGCTGAAAATGGCACAGAAGAGGAAACTAGCCGAGATGTAAACACGCCTCTTTATTCTCTGTCATTAAATTGTATGAGCACACCTTCTGCATGCACGCCTCACGTGTACTTATCCACAAAGCGCACCAGCGCGTCGAGCAGCGGTGTGTAACCGTGCTCGACGCCCGCAGTGAGCGGCGTTTCTTTGCCAATGGTGACAAAGAAATTCACGCTCCCGCTCTTGCTCACATTCAGCAGGATGGCAAGCTTGGGATCGGACTGACCCACCCCCAGCAGCGCCTCCTGCCAGGCCGGGCGCAGGCTGCTGAGCTGGAAGCTCTTCATGTACGCCTGCTCTTCGGTCATGACCACCCGCTTGTAGGTCCAATTTGTGCACTCCTTGAGGCGGTGGTCGAGGAACGGGCAGTTGATCGTGATGGGGTGTTCCAGCCGCACATTGGCTACGAGCATGTGCATGTTGATCTGCACGATGCATGCCGGGTCGAACGCGTGTTCAACGATCATGAGAATGGAAGCGCTGCAGCGGCCGGCGCGGAATAGCGTGTTGTGTCGGTTCTGTGCAGTCTGCAGGTTGCCATGCACGCTGAGCAGCGTCTCGAAAGAGCCGAAAGCATTGTGTGTCTGGTTCACGAGCGGCAACACGCCAGGGTTGTAGAATTGGATCGAGTGACTGTGCCGGATCCTGCCACAAATATTGGTGATCCTCAAGGCGCGTGGGGCGATTGGGGTTTTGCCACGTGTCACAAGAGCCACACTGACAGACACGACTTCGCTTTCAAAGTGCTTCTCAGCGACCGCCGTGTGTTCGGCGATTGCCTTCATCAGAGTCAGCACAGACGTGTCTTTGTGCCAGCGAGTCGCCCGCACATTGCTCGCAGTGATCAACACGATGCGGAACATGCTGCTTCGTCGTCGCTGAAAGTGACGCGCTTGCGCTTGCTTGCACGAGGCGGCCCGGGGTCTGCAGGCCGCGTGCCGTCTGCAGGCAGAGCGCCTGAGGAGTGCGGTTGTATAGTGCAGGAGGCTATGTCTGGCCAACCGAGTCTGTCAGCGCTCGCGTCAGCGTGTTTGACCGCTTGACATTTGACCAGTTTTGTGCCACAGTCAAAACAGCAATTGGTGACGTGGCACAGGGTTCCCTCGGTGGCAATCAGCGGTGCCTCGGTTTGAAACCGCACGATTGCGTTGCTTGCCAGCACTTGGCCAACGAATTGGTGCACATTAATTTTTTTGAGCAATCGTACGTGCATCCTGGGGCTGGCCCTGCCAATCAGTACACAGCGGCGTTGCGTCCCTGTATTTTTTGTCTCAGAGTGTGTCTTCTCCACCACCATGAAAGTCGTTTGCACCAATGGGTTTTTTCACGACTACAGCTTTCCATGCGACGAACACCTGTCTCATGAACAAGTGCATGCACTGCTCTCGCGACACGTGAAGGACGACGGCAACATTGACGATCTGTGTCTGGATTTTTGCGGGAGATACGTGCCGATCTCAAACCAAGCGGAACTGCACCTTGTGTGCGGGCTGGTGGTGGCTTATGCCAGTTCGCGTGAGGCGGCATTCAACGAGGTAAGTGGTTGAGTGTTGTGTTGTGTGTGACATCCGAGTGTACTTGCGAGACGCCCTGGAGACAGCAATCAAAAAGCTGTGTGCATAAAAGAGGCTTTGCCCACCCGACAATGTACGCGCCCACCACACGTGCTGGCAGCTCCAACACGTTTTGTGCAGCTGAACTCGAATCCCTGAGTGTACGGCACGACGCTCGCCTGCAGGAGGACCTGCGTGTGTTTTGCATGGCGCACGCTGGAGAGCAGGGGAGTGCGATCAGCACTTGGCTCCGGGCTGCGGAGAGCAGGCCGTTGTGGCAGCTTGCAATCATTGCAATTACAGTGAACAAGGGCCTGGTCATGATGACCGACAACAAGGAGTACGACGCCGAAATTCTCAATTTCGACCCGCATGCACCAATCCCCGCCCCGACAGAAGTTTGCCCGCCAGACGAGGCGCAGTCGCCTTACGTGTATGAGCAAGACACCAGCGCTCTGCATTGCCCAGACGATTGTAAAAGTTTTGAGCGCGAGCTGGAAAAATTGACTCTCACTGTGCGCGCAGGTGCCCGTGAGCCCGGAGGTGGTTGATGACATGCATGCTTTCACAGGAACAGAGAGCGCGGGCGCAAGCGATCAAGGCAGCGGTAGCGGAAGCGAGGACGTAATGAACGAGGAGCTCGGCGTGTGTTATGATGGCCTTGGTTACGAAACTCGATGCGACATGCGACGGCACAACCAGCTCCGTCACGGCATATAAGCGCAACCTGCCTTCGCCCAATGCCCATGACCATACGGCGCGTTTTTTGCGCGATGTGCGCCGTGACGCTGTTGTCAAGACAATGCGCGGCCGAGTTTGCAGTCAGTCAGAATCCCATTCCTCGCGCTGCACTACAGCTCACGTACAAAACTACAAGCAACATGTGGGAATTTGTCGACAGTTTTGCCATGTCGTACGACAGCATGCGCGTGCTGCTATGTGTCGCCCAAAACTCCTCCGCGTGCGACCTCACCGAGGTAAGTTGGTCTGGCATGTGCTCGGACATCGCCTCCCACCCAACACTTTCCTCAACTGCATGGCGCGACACGCACGAGACACCCGATGCCTGTCTGGGGCGACCGGTTGTGCCCGCCGCCATGCACAGCGAGCCGCCGAACAAACTATTTGTCAACAACACTTTCCCGGCGCTGCAGCGCTTCGACACCAGCGCTGGCATGAGAACAACGGAGAACAACGGCACAATTGTGTTGCGAGTGCGCTTTGTCTACATGAAGCGCATCGGCGAAGGTGCCGTGCATGTCATCAGCAACGGCTACGAGCTCGTCATGGTGCCGCTGCAAGACTCCACCCATCCGTTGCTGGTGCAGAGTGAGTGCAGTGCAAGAGGCTTCCTCGCACCTGGCATGCAACTTCCGCCGTCTCTGGGCGGAGCCGTGCTCGAAGTCGAAATTATCAACACCTCTGGCATTGTCGAGCGCGTTTGCACCTGGCAGTGTGAGCTTCCATATGTCAAGATGCCGTGGAACGCGGATGCCTTCACCGCGACAAGCAACACAGCTGCATCGTGTGTCACGACGCCAGAATCGTTTGCTGCCGTTGCACTGTCGTTTGTGATTCAGTATCCTGCGATCTTGAACATGAACTTCAACTCGAAGCAATTGCTCTTGGGACTAGACCAGCTGGCCGTGAAAATGGCAGACGCGATGCGACTGCAATTCGGCCGTGTGCGTGTTTTGCTCTCGATGCGTGGATCCACCATCAATCGCCGACAGGTGGGAGAGATTCTCACGTGGGTCCGCGAAACCAACACCATAGATGCATATGAGGCTGCCATCACTGAAAATCCATCATTTGGATTGCGGCCCGTGTTGAGACCACAGCGGCGCTTGCTCGCTGAGGATGAAAATGCGACGGACTCTGGAGATCCAGACGAGTTTATGGTCGACGCTGTCATTTTTGCCGAGCAGAGTGAGGAGGCAAATTGTTGCCTGTCCGAGGGAAGCATCGCCGCACAACAACAGCAAAATGCAACAGAATTTGACTTTGGCATGACTGTCACGAGTTTTGACACCCCTCAGGTCGAGACGACAGCAGTTGTCTCGAGGCGAAGCAATGATGGCATTGCCCCAACTCCTGTTGCACCCAGCAAGATCGAACAAGATGTTGCTGGTGCCGACCTTCCCATCTGGGTAATTCCGGTGATTCTCTTACTATGCTTGTTTTTGATACTTGTCTGTCTTTTCCAGACGGATGGCTTGTATAAAACAAACGAAGAGGACACAGATGAAGAAGAGAGCATCGAATAACAACAGTGAATCAGTTGATTTTTAATAAATTCATAATTGACCCAAAACTCACTCTCAACATCAAAGCGGTTCACTTGTCGACTTTGCCTTGCGAGCCGTCAGTAGGCTTGTCGAGCAATTTGTGCTGGCTCTCCACGCATCCCAAGACAGCCCAAACATGTGTGACGCTGATCTGCACGATGTATGCCCTCTGCAACCCATTGTTGCTCACCTTCTTCTTCTGCATCTCGGCCGAGCTCTTGCGATGTCGTGTGGCAGTGAGCTCCTGGTGTTTTTGCATGCCGGAAGGCCTGCCACGGCCAAAGTGCGTGCACAACACTTTGCTGCTCGCATGCAACTCCTCACGACACGTCAAACACCGGCAAGATTCCTTGTACAAGTCCCACAACGCTTCGTTCCAAAAAGGACTCGAATCTTGCCTGCGGTTCTTGAAAGTGATGATGTTGCGCAGCGATGTCACCGATACATCAAATTTATTTGCGTGCATCTTGATGCACTCTGTGAAATGATAACGGTTCGCCACGTCGCACGACAGAATAGCGCCATAAAGCTCTTTGATCTGCTCTACTGAAATACCATCTCCTGCAATACGTTTGCCCTTGCTGCCAGCGTCCACCACACCGGCGCCTTCATCATCCTCCAGCACCTCTCCCATGATTTGTTTGAAAGACCTTTTCTTGTAAGGCACCATCTTCTCTTCATTTGCCCTCATTTGCTCCGCCTGATCCGCCAGAACTTGCATTCCATCAGCACCCGAGTACGCCTCCATAGGCAACGGGGGCATGCCTCCTTCGGATACGTAGTCTGTGACTGCAACCGCCATGTCGATGTTGGCCAGTCTGGCCAGCTCAGCCATGATGTCCAGCAACGCTTCCGTCGTCGGATGCTGCTGTTCAAACAAAGACATAATGGTAGGGGCTGCAGGCACAGAAAGCACTGGAGTCACAGCCTGGACCTGTAGGACAGCAGCAAGGCTGGAGGCAACGTGCCCGCTCAAAGCCACCTTCGCCATCTCCTGCTTCTTCCCCTTCCTCCGATCGTAAACCCAATAACCCAATTAAATGCATTTATGTACAGAAGTGGGTTTTCACTAAAAAAAATGTTTTTTTTTTTCGTTTTTTTTGAATTGGTTCGTGACCGGATTTGTAAAATACTTGACACGCGAGCAGACAGAAATGCCCGACAACATCACCTCTCAAAATACACCAGTGGCATGAGGTTCAAGGTGCCGTCATTGCGGTTGAAGCCCAGATCCTGGATGACATTGAAAAATTGCTCGTCGGGGAATAAAAATGGCGTGTGGCCAGTAGAGGCCTCCACCGGCGGCATGTCCGCTGCAAGCGGCGCACGCGTGTTTATCATGACGGTGTTGTGCGCGTTGGTCGGCAAGTGCAAGCTGTGGTAGCGCACCGTGGCTGAGGGCATGCATGGGATCTCGTTTGTGCTGGAAAAGACCGAACCATACGTGTAGTTGTCGGAAAAGTCGCGTGGCCCTTGGAAAAGCCAATACCCCTCGCTGCCGAACATCTCAAACAGCACACCATTGTTGGAGATGTCTGAAAAGCATCCGCCGTCGACATAGCGCACATGCTGTCTCGAGCTGTCCTCTGAGTGCCGCAAGTCTGTCTTGTACGTGGTGGTGGTCGGAAAAATCATGCGGGATAGCTGGGTCGGGTCGTCCGCATCCGCAACATGCCGCATGGGGAGGTCAAACAGAGAGCTCACCTCCGACGCAACACGGTTGTGGTTGCGGTGCGTTGTGCTGCGGAGCCAGTTCAGCTCCTCGCAGCGCAGCAGGTCCTCGCACTTGATGTGGTCGCGAGAATCGAGCCACAGGTTGTGGAATTCCTCCGCTGCCTCGCTGAGACAGCCAGACACCACGAGAAAAACCTTGTGCTTGCGCTCGTCCTTGGAAGTCGAGCGCGTGAATGTGTGGTACAGCCCGATTCGGTTGGAGATCTCGGGCTTCCACGGACGGGTGTCCACGCAGTTGAACCCCGCGATTTGCATCAGGGACGTGCTGTGATTTTCTGTCTGCTCGGGAATGCAGTCGAAGCGTGCCGGTCGCATGGGATTCTCGTCGAGGGTCTTGATGTAGGCCTGCAGCAGCGACTGGTAGTGAGGCACGTTGTTCAGGATGCACAGCGCGTGGGGGTTCAGAGCCCCGGCAGGCGCGCCGGATGGTCCGTCGCCGCACTCGTACATTGACACCATGTTGAACATGTCGGCACCCACCGGCAGCACGCTGGCTTTGTCCTCGACATGACATGCAAAGTGGAAGCCGTGCAATTGCGCATCTGTGCCAATGTGATGATTGGGCAACAGCTTCACGCTCGAGTGCGGGGAGCCTCGCAGCACACTGCAGCACGAGTCGATTTCTGCCGAGCTGCATGTGTTGTGTGCGTGCCGCGTGTCCATGCTCGCGCGCATGCCTGCCATATGCGGGATCATGAGCGCTTCGTTTATACTGACTTGCAAGACATATTCACACTCTGAGACAAGGCAATGCGCCCTCATGTAGCACACACCCCAGTATAAAACCGCGGCCGATTCGAGTCCATATGTCTGCCTCGCACATCTTCTCAGTCTTGCTGCTCGCCAGCATGTTGAATCAAAGCTGCGCAGTATCTCAGACCCCCTCCGAGGTCGTGCGCCTGACCCGCACGGATGCCTGCGATCAGCCCTTTGCCCGCGAGCCCGCTGACGCAGAGACGCTACACGGCGAGGCATTCGAGTGGACCCAGCATGTGCCGCTGAAGGACTGGCATTTTGCCCCGATCTCGCTCGCGGATAGCGGCATGCAGAACAATGAGTGGTACGACATGCAGCTTGAGGCCCACTGCGTGCGTGTGTCGTACTCGAGCGCCGTGCGCATGCCCGCTGTGCTGCAGAAGTACACGAGCCTCGGCAACTTCCGCACCAAAGTGGTCAAAGTCACCTGCGTGCAGGCCGACGTGGTCCTCAACGACATCCACCTCTCTGAGATTCCCTTTGTGCGCAGGGTGCACATCACCAGCCAGATGCGCTTTGCCAACGGGGTGGTGGAAACCAGGGCTCGCGCCGAGTACGTGCTCCCGTGGTATCTGCGCTTCCTCGAAAAAACAGCTCGGAGTGTGGTGACGCGCAGCTACACGGACGAGATCCAGGCCACCGTGCACCAGCTGTGCGTCGCGCCGAGTCAACCCGTGATGCCCTTGCCCTTGCCATCACGCTGAAAGTCATCGCGTGTATATAGGCAGAGCTGTTGATGGACAAATGCTGCGAGTCCTGTTGCTGTATGCCAGCACAGTGTTTATGTCGTGTAGTGCCCTGTGTCCCGCAAATAAATATGTGACAGTCAGCGCCATCAATTCCCGGGCCCTGGCCCTGACACCAGGTAAAGCACAGCTCTCGAAACACGCCACTCGCATGACAAGTACAATTACTGCCACTGCTAGCTATGACGCGACAGAGAAGGCAGTGTCATTTGCGTCGGGAGGGTCTGTGCCAGGTGAATCCCAAGACTTCGATATCAACAGCAACGGATTTACAGTGGTCATCATGGCGAAATTCACCAGCAGCAGCTCGCAGACCCTGTTTGACTTCGCTTCCGACTTCGCTTCCGAAACTTATGGTGCACGCATCATAATGTGGAGTCCGGGTGGAAGCACATTGCGCTTCGCAATTTCGAAAAAAATACCGGGTGGATTTAAATGGTGTGAAACGCAAATTGCCACCCTTGTCGGAAACACCTGGCTCACAATTGTCGGTACTTGGGAGCGTGTAAACCAACGTCTTGGCATAAAGATTGGCAATGATTTTGTGAGTCAATCATGCTTTCCTCAAGTGGATCTGAAGTCGTGCACCGTGCAACTCGGTGCACCCGCGAATTCAAATGAGGCTTTTAAAGGGTTAATGAGAGGTTTCTATGCCGTGGACAGTCAACTCAGCACGGATGACATTGATACAATCGTCTCGAGTATGGATGCGGACCAGGACACGCTTGAGGAGTGCCAGCAATGTCCCAACGGGTTGTACTCGGCGGCAGGCAGCGTTGCGGTGTCTGACTGTGGATGCGCGCCAGGGTGGACCCTATCGAATAGTGTTTGTGCGATTTGTGCCAG
>Ga0209491_10005625_pt1 | contig 18166 bp, 14 predicted proteins | sample BON02_FD_187213 | JGI IMG/M metagenome (GOLD analysis project Ga0209491, IMG submission 187213) | Freshwater microbial communities from Lake Bonney liftoff mats and glacier meltwater in Antarctica - BON-02 (SPAdes) (version 2) | ecosystem: Environmental > Aquatic > Freshwater > Ice > Glacier...
TGGGGTCTCCGTTCAGATTCACCCCGAACAGAATCACAACCTGCTGAACTCACTCAACTAGTTTTAAATCGGGCTCTAAGATCAATTCAACCTCGATCTGGCAATCTGGACCAAGCAAGCCGCCTACACCAAGCAGCGCCGGGTCCATCGAGTGCCTATCTCGCATGAGGCTGTCGCACTGATCCGCCTGCGCAAAGATGCGGTGCCCAAGGGCTGCCCGTTCCTGTTCCCCGGCGACGTCCCGGGTCAGCCGGTGGTTGATCTCAAACGCTTCTGGGAGCGAATGCGCGTACAGGCCGACATTCCTGACGTTCGCATCCACGATCTGCGCCACACCTTCGCCTCGCTGCTAGTCTCCGGTGGCGCCTCGCTGGAAATGATCGGGCGGCTGCTGGGCCACACCCAGATCGGCACCACACAGCGCTACGCCCACCTGATCGACTCGCCACTGCGCTCGATGCTGAACGCGGTGGGGGAAATGTTGAAGCCGCGGTTGAAGATGGTAGGGGGGTAATTGCTGACAGCACCCCCGCTGGTCGCAATGGGCGTAGAGCGGTCATTGACCGAACAACAATGCGCATCTGGCGGCCTTTGCGCTTTGCAGACGCACGTGTGGCAGCATTTCTGGCGCTATCATGGATTACGGGCCCATGTTCTTCTGCCGAAAGGTGCATCAGAACCATTGTTGAGAGCGTCGCTGGGGCTCAGTCGCTGGCATTCTTGAAATTCAAGGCTTAATGGTCGAAAACCAAGCCCGTATAGAACTGTTGCTCTTATGAAAGTCAGCGACCCATGCAGCAATCCATGCAGCCCTTCCCCAGATGAAACCAGTCGAGCTTGATGCAGTGGATATCCGGATTCTTTGTGCGCTGCAGGCACATGGGCAACTCAGCAAATCGAAACTGGCTGATATGGTGGGCTTGTCAGAGACGCCGTGTTGGGCGCGCCGGGCGCGGCTGACGAAGGCAGGTCTTATAGCGGGTTATCACGCCGATATCGCGCTGTCGCGCATTGTCGCGCTGACCAAGGTGGTGGTGACAGTATCCCTGAAAAGCCACCACAAATCTGATTTTGTGCAGTTTGAAAAATACATCTTGAACTGTCATGAAGTGACAGATTGCGTCTCGACCGGAGGCGGGATGGATTACGTGATGACCGTGGTCACAACCTGCCTGCCCGCATTCCAGACCCTGATGGAAGGAATGCTGGATGCTGAATTGGGTATCGACCGCTACATGACCTATATTGCAACGCGCCAGATCAAATCTGTCCGTCCCGAACTTGCACGTCTTGTCGCTGTGCGAGGCCCCGAGGTTGAAACCGGCTGATCTGGAGACATAGACTGATTGGTCCAACGTGATCCGAATTTTTGGTCCGATCGGTCTTTCATGATATGATCTTCGGTCCGATCCCAGGGCCTGATTTGTCTAAAACCGTTGCCATACGGTCGCGCGGTCGTCGTGCTACCCGCCAGCAAGGGCAAACAAGATGACAAAGGCAGAAAATTTCGGCTTCGGCACGCAGATCCGCAAGTCCCCCTATTTCGAGGCAACCGTCCGCTGGGGGGCAACGGCGTTTTCTGTCTACAACCATATGTATATTCCGCGCGATTTTGGCGACCCGGAACAGAACTTCTGGAACCTGATCAACGACGCGATCCTGTGCGATGTGGCGGTTGAACGTCAGGTTGAAATCACCGGACCAGATGCGGCCGCGTTTGTGCAGCGTCTGACCCCCCGCGATCTGTCAAAGCTGGCGGTCGGGCAGTGCAAATATGTCCTGATCACCAATGCTGAAGGCGGCATCCTGAACGACCCGATCCTGCTGCGGCTGGCGGAAGATCATTTCTGGCTGTCGCTGGCCGACAGTGACATCTTGCTTTGGGCGCAGGGCGTGGCTGTGCATTCCGGGCTGGATGTGACCATCCGCGAACCCGATGTTTCGCCCTTGCAGTTGCAGGGTCCGAAATCGGGCGAGGTGATGCGGGCGCTGTTTGGCGACACTATCATGGATCTGAAATACTACTGGCTGCGTCGGGTAGAACTGGATGGCATCCCGCTGATCGTGTCGCGCACCGGATGGTCCAGCGAGTTGGGGTATGAGATTTACCTGCAAGACGGCTCGCGTGGCGACGAGCTGTGGGAAAAGATTATGGTGGCGGGGCAGCCATTCGGGCTGAAACCCGGCCATACCTCGTCGATCCGGCGGATAGAGGGCGGGATGCTGTCATATCACGCAGATGCCGATATCAACACCAACCCTTATGAGCTGGGGTTGGACCGGCTGGTGAACCTTGAGGGTGAGGCTGATTTCATCGGCAAGGCCGCGTTGCGCCGGATCAAGGAAACCGGCGTCAGTCGAAAGCAGGTAGGCCTGCTGATTGATGGCGCACCCCAGACGGGGGCGAATACCACCTTCTGGCCGGTTACGAAGGATGGGATCACCATCGGCAAGGTGACTTCTGCGATATATTCGCCCCGGCTGAAGCAGAATATTGCGTTGGCCATGCTTGCCGTTGATCACACTATGATCGGCACTGTGGTCGAGGTGGCCACGGCCGATGGCCCTGTCCGCGCCACTATCGTGGAGCGTCCGTTTTATGACCCGAAAAAGAGGCTTGCCGCAGCCTGACCCCGGCCATCACTGAAGGATTGCAAAATCATGTCCGAGCTTTCGATCCAGCTGCACTGGGAACGCGTCGAGCGGGAATTGCAGACCGGGAAATACTCGAACGCGCATCGCGTGAAGTTCAACGACCACTATGACCTGGCGGTCGATGCCGCCCCCGATTGGGGCGGTGATCCGGCCAACACCAACCCCGAACAGGCGCTGGCGGCCGCACTTTCCAGTTGCCATATGATGACCTTCCTTGCGCTGGCCGCCAAGGCAGGCTGGCCGGTGGCAAGCTATGCCGATCACGCGGTGGCGCATCTGGGCAAGAACTCACGGGGGCAGATGTCGGTTACCCGGATCGACCTGCATCCGGTGGTGCGCTTCGATACCGGCTTTGTGGTTGATGATGCCAAACTGGCCGAAATGCAGGACCGCGCCCATCGCTATTGTTTCATCGCCAACACGCTGGCCGACAGTGTGGAAGTGAACATCCTTTAACCCCGCGAGGAGAAGCCCCCCGTGCAAGACAGCGATATTCTTCTGTCCGATCTGGATGCCGACGGCATCCTGCGGCTGACCCTGAACGACGTCCGGCGGCGCAACGCCCTTTCAGAGGCAATGCTGACCAAGCTAGGCGCGGCCTTTGCCGAAGCGGCCACCACTCCTGCGGTGCGGGTGATTGTTCTTGCAGCCCATGGTCCAGCCTTCTGCGCGGGCCATGACCTGAAGGAACTGACCGCAGGGCGCGCGGCCCCCGATGGCGGCAAGGCGTATTTCGCCAGGATCATGGCGCTGTGTTCGGGCGTGATGCAGGCCATCGTGACCTGTCCGAAACCCGTCATTGCCGAAGTTACCGGCGTGGCCACGGCGGCGGGCTGCCAACTGGTCGCCAGCTGCGACCTTGCCATCGCCGCGACAACCGCAAACTTCAGCACCCCCGGCGTGCATATCGGGCTGTTTTGTTCGACCCCAATGGTCGCCCTGTCGCGCAACATCGCCAATAAGCACGCGATGGAGATGCTGTTGACCGGCGACATGACATCAGCCACCCGTGCGGCAGAGATCGGGCTGGTGAACCGCGCGGTTCCCCTCCAAGAACTGACCGCAGTCACGATGGACATGGCCCGCAAGATTGCCTCGAAATCCAGCCTGACGCTGGCCACTGGAAAGCGCGCCTTTTACGAACAGCGCGAAATGCCCTTGGCCCAAGCCTATGATCATGCCTCGGCGGTGATGGTGGACAACATGCTGGCCTTTGACGCCGCCGAAGGGATCGGGGCCTTCATCGAAAAACGAGCACCCCGATGGCAGGACCGCTAAAGCCATGGCCCAGAACCCTTATAACACCGACCTTGACCGCAATCCGGCGAATTTCCAGCCGCTCACCCCTCTGACCTTTCTGGAGCGCGCAGCAAGCGTGTTTCCGGATCATACCGCCATCATCCACGGGTCGCTGCGGCGCAGCTATGCGGCCTTTTACGCCCGCTCGCGGCAACTGGCATCTGCCCTTGCGCAGGTCGGGATCGGGCGGGGCGATACCGTGTCTGCCATGCTGGCCAATACCCCCGCCATGCTGGAATGCCATTACGGCGTGCCGATGTGCGGCGCGGTACTGCATTCCATCAATATCCGGCTTGATCCGGCAGTCATCGCCTTTCAACTGGATCACGCCATGGCAAAGGTCGTGATCGTTGACCGCGAATTCATGGGGCTGATGCAGCAGGCGCTGGCACTGGCGACGGCCTCACCGCTTCTGATCCAGTCTGATGACCCGGAATATGACGCGCCAGAAACCCCGGTCGCGGCACAAGACTATGAGGCATTTCTGGCTGCTGGCGACCCTGAGTTTGCATGGTTGATGCCCGAGGATGAATGGGATGCCATCTCTATCAACTATACCTCGGGCACGACCGGCGATCCCAAAGGCGTGGTGTCGCATCACCGCGGCGCCTATCTCTTGGCGCAGGGCAATGCGTTGACGACCTCCATGCAGAAACACGCGGTTTATCTGTGGACCCTGCCGATGTTTCATTGCAACGGCTGGTGCTTCCCTTGGACCATGTCGGCCATCGTTGGCACCCATGTCTGCCTGCGGCAGGTGCGGGCGGAAACGATCTGGACCGCGCTGGCCGATGAAGGCGTGACCCATCTGTGCGGCGCGCCAATCGTCATGTCGCTCATGATATCGGCCCGGGCTGCGGAAAAGCGCGAACTGGGCCGGACCGTGCAGTTCTTCACCGCCGCAGCCCCGCCGCCGGAATCCCTGCTGATGGACATGAAGACCGCCGGCTTTGATGTAACCCATCTTTACGGGCTGACCGAAACCTACGGGCCGGCCATCGTCAACGACTGGCACGAAAGCTGGTCTGCCCTGCCCCCCGCTCAGCAGGCCGCGCTGAAGGCGCGTCAGGGCGTGCGCTATCTGCCGCTGGAACAGGTGGATGTGCTGTGCCCAGAAACTCTGAACCCGGTGCCGCGTGATGGGGTTACCATGGGTGAGGTCATGTTTCGCGGCAACGTGGTGATGAAAGGCTATTTCCGCAATCCCAAGGCTACGGCCGAGGCTTTCGCCGGGGGCTGGTTCCATTCCGGCGATCTGGGGGTGATGCACCCCGACGGCTACTTGCAACTTAAGGACCGCTCGAAGGACATCATCATATCGGGAGGCGAGAACATCTCGTCGATCGAGGTGGAAGATGCACTATATCGACACCCCGCCGTTGCTGTGGCCGCTGTGGTAGCAATGCCGCACGAAAAATGGGGCGAAACCCCTTGCGCCTTCGTCGAATTGGTAGCGGGCCGAACCGCAGATTCCAATGAAATGCGCAGATGGTGCCGCACCCATATCGCCGCGTACAAAGTGCCAAGCAAGTTCATCTTCGCACCAATACCAAGAACATCAACCGGGAAAATCCAGAAATTCGCCCTCCGCGCAGAGGCGCAGAAGTATGCGGGCTGAAACCTTCGCGGACCCGTCCGGTGTTTCGAAATAGGCGCGAGGGTCCGCTTTTGCCGGTCGCACCTTGCGGCATCGACTTCGGATCAACGTCTGCAATGGGCCGAAATTTCCTTTCATGCTAATGCGCCAAAATCCATTAAAACGTCAATATCGACGTGGTTTCGACGGGGTGCGCCAATCGCAGCTAGACGTCCTGTGATCAATCCATCTTGGGAGGGAAGTGGCTTTGACTCTTTCGCTTACTGCGGAATCCCCAAACTTCTGCGTAAATGCGCAGGCACAGTCTCGGCCAGTTCCCAAGTCACTGTGATGGGCTTCTCCCCTTCCCAACCTTCGAAACGGGGATTGCCGCAATGGAGGAACGGGGCAGCCTTACCGTTTCTCAGTTTTCCATTTCGCACGAATAGGTGCACTCCATAGCCGAGTTCGGTACCACGCAATATGCGCCCCACAAGGCTATCTTGCGCAGTTTGGTTTTGGCTTTGCCATTGCATGCGGGTCGGTGACAGGAATGCATCTTCGTAGTGGCCGCCGACACTGAGATTGCCCTTCTGCAGCGTCGTGAGCAAGATCAGGTCCTTGTCGAGCCGCACAATTCCGGTGTTCCAGTTGCCTGGATTGAACACCGCGCCAAACAGCGGAGGGATGTCTTCGCGCATATACTCGCGCCACAGGGTTGGCGCTTCTTGGAACTTCGCTGCATCCTCTGCGGCATCACGTGCAAGCACCCGCAACGTTCCGAGCCGCCAGTCTATCAGCTCCTTGATCATGTCTGGCAACACACCCGTCGTATCTGGCCGTGTCAGTACAAGCCGGTCACCGTCTCGCCGGAAGAAGGGCGACAGCGCCCAGGCGTCCAGGCCTTCAGGGGCAGCGGTCCGACCGCTGAGGCCTGTGACCACGGCGGACAAGGCTGAGGCGGTTAGCGCTGCATCGCGCTCGATTTGGCGCAGCAGGGGGCCGTGTGCGGTCAGCACGTTGGGCTCGACCGGGTCGCCCATGTCGCGTACAAAGTCGAACCAACCGCCATGACCGTTTCGCGCTGGATCAAAGCCCATCCACCCGACTTCTACTGCCGTTGGTCGGGTGCCGTGCCGCAGACGAAAGTCACGATACTGTGCCTCCAAATCGTCACTGGCGGCTTTCGGGCGCAGAAGGTCGCGCAGGATCTCGATAACCTTCAGCTCATAGGTAATCGAGCATCCAGCAGGTAGGGACATTGTTCCGTCAATGATTTGGTCGAGTTTCAGAGCCAGAGATCGATCTCCAGACCCTGCGGTCAGGAAGGCGCGCAGTTTAGTCAGGAAGATACGGTGATTGCCGATGTAGTCGATGACCCTAAGCACCTTGCCTTCGATCCGGCGCAAACCGCGGCCTAGCTGTTGGAGCCAGATGATCGCACTCTCGGTTGGGCGCAGCATCATGACCGTGCCGATCTGCGGAACGTCGACGCCCTCGTTGAACATGTCCACAGCGAAGAGAATGTCGATCTCGCCGCGGCCAAGCTGTTCAAGTGAGGTTGATCTTGGCGCGGAGTCTGGTCCCGAATGTACTGCGACAGCCCGTAAGCCGCGTGCGCCGAAATACTGTGCCATGAAATCTGCGTGGCGAACTGAGCAGCAAAAACCGATCGCAGGTCCTTCGCGATGGCGGTTGAACTGATACAGCGCATTTGCCGCGCGGCTCTCGGTGGCAAGAGCAGCCTCCAGGGCATCTGGGTCAAAGCGCGAGGACCGCCATGGGATTTGATCATAGTCCACTTCATCAGGCACACCGAGATAGTGGAAGGGCGACAATAGCCGATCGTCGATGCCTTCAAACAGGTCACACTGATAGACAAGGTTGTCGCCGCAAAGCGCCAATAGGTCCGCGCCGTCTCTACGATCCGGCGTGGCAGTCAGGCCCAACAGAAACTGCGGGGTGAAATGCTTTAGCAGGCCACGATAGCTCGCGGCGGCCGCGTGATGGAATTCGTCCACCACGATGTAGTCGAAAGCATCTGGCGCGAAACGCCGCAAATGTCCCTCGCGTCCCAGCGTCTGGATTGAGGCGAACAGGATGTCAGCGCTGCCGTCCTTTTCGGTGCCGTCATAGCGTCCGAACCGAGCTTCAGGGCGGATGCGACGAAACGAGGCCATAGCCTGCGTTAGAATTTCTTCGCGGTGTGCAACAAAAAGCACCCGCGCAAAGCTGCCGCTGTCAAAAGCAGCCAGCCAGGTTTTGCCGAGTCCGGTCGCCAGCACGACCAGCCCAGCCTCATGCCCGTCTGCACGTGTCTTTCGCAAAGCGGCGAGGGCTGCATTTTGAATGTGATGCGGTTCGGGCGGCAGCGCTGGTGCTTCATCAGCCACGATCCGCTGGGCGAATTCGGGCAACGGCGCCGATCTGCGCCGGGCGAGGTAGCGAGCAATCCAGTCTGGCGTTAAAGGCTTGGTTTGCGGGTGTGCGAGCAACGCCTCAAACGCGATCTCGACGTCATCCGCGGCACTTTCGGAATGCAGGTTCCATTCGATGCCAGAGGTGAGCGCGGTCGCCGAAAGATTGGAACTGCCGACAATCGCCGTCCCCGATCTGTCCGCCGCCCGAAAGAGCCAGGCTTTCGGGTGAAAACTTCCAGCACCGGTTTCAAAAATCCGCAGGGTGGCACCTTCAAGGTCAGACAAACGCCACAACGCTGCAGGTTCGGTGACATCCATGTAGTCGCCCACCACCAGTCGCAGCTGACCACCCCGGGCTAGCAGGTCGCGTAGCCACGGTTCGATCAGGCGCACACCGGAATCCATGGCAAAGGCGACGGCGAGATCGACGCGTTCGGCGCCATCGATGCGGCGAGCCAGCAGCGGGAAAAGCGGATCACCGCCGCCTGTCGTCAGGTTGGATTGATCGGAATGGGAAGGTGCCCGGAGATGGAAATGTCCGTGCTCGTCGCTGGCCAGAAAGCCCGGCGCGCCCGTTGCCAGCGCTTCCCCCATGCGGGCAAGTACGCCAAACTGCTCCGCGACGGTCAGATTATTCCACGCCCCGACATGACGCGGCGCAGCGATGGTATCGCCCGGATCGACGCAAAGAGGGCAGACATTAGGCAATCATTTTATCCGGGCGAAAGGGAGCTGTCAGGGTAACGATCACCTCTGACTTGTCTAGGTGCGATGGCTCAGCTTTGCATCTTTGGCCCCGGATTTGGCTGTGGAAATCAGGGTCGCACCTGGTCACTTCGTCCTCAATTCTGGGCGGGTCAACAATAGGTCAACCTGTTTAACTACCTCGTTCCCCGTTTGGATTCGTCCGCTGCGGTTGGTTGCGGCGCAATGCGGTTGGAAATCGTCGACGGTTCAAAGGGTTATCGCGTAACCTGTTGAAATTAAACGATAGCCGCTCTTCCGGGAGATGGGGCTGATAACCTGAAGGTCGTTGGTTCAAATCCAACTCCCGCAACAAAAAAACTGAAATAAATCAAATGCTTACCTTGTGGTATCTTTATACCACATGGCGTTTTGCGTTTTACATCAACGCCACATCAACACCACGCCTAAAAAACGACATTCGACAGCACTCGCGTGCATTCGCCGACATTGGGCGGCATTCGCGGGCTTTTATACGCCTCAGATGAAGTGGAGCGATAAAGACGTTGAGGTTCATATGCCTGTGCCTGTTTGAGCGCAAACCGATCTGTGTTGCATCGCCACGGTAGCCCGGCCCACAGTCGGGGAAACAGGCGACAAGGCTTAGATCATTGATTCGATTGCAACAGGGACCATTTCTCGGGCTGCTTTTGAACCCCTTTGGCAAGACTGCCCGGGTTCTTGAGCTCGATGGACATGACCTGCGGATCAGCAAGCGACAACAGACGGCACGGGTTTCCCTAGCGGACGTTCGCGAACCGCCTTCTGTTCGGAGGGGCCCCCTCGGCTCAACGTTGATCGTACCTTCAAATGGTCAGAGCGACATCATCCTTCGTGGTGCCAGCCATGCCGACGCCCTGGACTTTTCCGAAGGTGTGAAACGCGCGTGGGTCAGTTTCAATTTGGCAGCACTCGATCGGGAGGCAGTCCGCTTCGACTATCTTCATGCTGCTGTTTGTGCGCTGGCAAACCCGACCCGGTATCCTGCTGCCTGCAGCATTGGACCTATTGCTGTTGCAGCACGTGAGCTCGACTTGACGCTTCTGTCCAAGCTGCAGCGGGAAGCCATCGGTGCAGAAACAATGGTGCGTGTAGATTGCGTAAGAAAGTTCGCCGCCGATCCGCAGGCCGCAAGAGCAAACGCAATTTCCACATTTGTCTCGTCAGAACTGGACCGCTGGAAGGATTTCTTCGATACCGTTGAAAGCATGCCGCTGACGCCCGAGCAGCGACTGTCGGTTGTTGTGGATGAGGACGCCACACTTGTGCTCGCAGGGGCAGGGTCAGGCAAAACAAGCGTTATCACCGCCAAAGCAGCCTATCTCGTCAAAGCCGGGATTCGTCGCCCGGAGGAAATCCTGCTGCTGGCCTTCGCCAAGAACGCGGCCGAAGAGATGTCCGAGCGGGTTGAGGCGCGATCAGGCGTGCCGATCGTGGCCCGGACCTTCCATGCGCTCGCTTACGACGTCATAGGGATTGTAGAGGGTTCAAAACCGGCATTGGCCGACCATGCCACAGACGACGTGGCGTTCTCCGCGTTGATCAAGCAGATCCTGAAGGATCTCGTTCATTCGCTGTCAGAGGTCTCCAAGGCGATTATCGAATGGTTCGCGCATTTCCTGGCAGAGCCGAAGACAGAATGGGATTTCGACACCAAGCATGCTTTCTATACCCATATGGAGCAGCAGGATCTTCGTACGCTGCTGGGGGATAAGGTCAAGAGTTACGAAGAGTTGCAGATCGCCAACTGGCTTTACGAGAACGGGATCGAATACGAATACGAACCCAACTATGAGCACAAGATTAAGGGAAATGGGCGGCGTGACTATTGCCCAGATTTTCGCCTGATCGAGAGCGGCGTCTACATTGAACATTTTGGTGTGCGGCGCCAGAAGATGGCCGATGGCAGTGAGCGGCTAACCACTGCGCCCTTCGTTGACCGCGAAAGCTACCTCGCCGACATGGAGTGGAAGCGGGAAGTGCATGCATCGAACGAAACCACCCTCGTCGAGACCTTCAGTTATGAGCGCGAGGAGGGTCGTCTTCTTACGGGGCTGGCCGAGAAGCTGGCGGCCTACGCAACGCTGAAGCCCCGCCCTGTCGAGACAATCTATGACTGCGTCGTTGAGTTGAAGCAGGTCGACACGTTCTCACAGTTGCTGGGGACGTTTCTGCGCAAGTACAAAAGTGGTGGCTACAGCTTGGACGCTTGCGAATCCAAGTCCGAGCGGATGAAACTCGGGAAGCGTGCCAAGGCATTCCTCAATGTGTTTGCTCCGGTATTCGAGGAATACCAGAAGCGTCTGGAAGGGCGGATCGATTTTGAGGACATGATCCTCAGGGCTGCCCACTACGCTGAAACGGGCAGATACGTCAGTCCGTTCCGCCACATCCTCGTTGATGAATTTCAAGACATCTCGCAGAGCCGCGCCAGATTGGTGAAGGCGCTAAAAGGCCAACACCCGGATGTACGCATGTTTGCGGTCGGTGACGATTGGCAGTCTATTTTCCGCTTTGCGGGCTCGGATATCCATCTGATGCGCCATTTCGGGGCAGAGTTTGGCGGCAGCTTTGTCGGCGAAACCGGCATCCATAGGACGGTAGATCTTGGCCGAACCTTCCGATCCGTCGATCAAATAGCCTTTGCGGCCAGGACATTTGTCTTGAGAAACCCGGCACAGCTGCAAAAGCAAATTGTTCCGGCAGGAACAGCAACCGAACCAGCGATCAGAATCGCTATGACGGCACGCGATGAAGGGCAGAGCAAACTCAGTGAAATCCTGACAGCCTTTTCAGCTAAGTCGAATGACGCAGAAAAGCCGGTGAGCGTCCTCCTTCTCGGGCGATACCGCTTTGTTGAACCGGACATGGGCACGTTGAAGCGGCAGTTTCCGCGCCTCCGCCTCAGCTTCAAGACCATCCATGCGTCCAAGGGTCTTGAGGCCGATCATGTCGTTCTGCTGAACGCCGACAGCGGCCGCACTGGTTTTCCCGCAGAGATTGTTGATGACCCTCTGTTGACTTTGGTTTCCCCCGAGGAGGAATTGTTCGAGAACGCGGAGGAACGGCGGGTGATGTATGTTGCGATGACGCGCGCGCGTCACACGCTCACGCTCCTCGCGTCGAATGCCCGTCCGTCTTCTTTTGTCACTGAGCTGCAGAAAGACCCCGTTTACGGCGTGGTCGCGGCACCAGGCGCGTCTCAGGAAACGCATGAATGTGGAGAATGTGGTGGACGATTGATTGGCGTGAATGGTCAGGACGGTCGTGTTTGGTACCGTTGCGAACACGTTCAGCATTGCGGAAACCTGCTGCCTGCTTGCGCATCTTGTGGTTCTGCCTTGCCGCGCCGCGCAAAGGAAGCGACTGAGGTCAAATGCGGCTGCGGTGCAAGTTATCCGGACTGTCCCGAATGCACTGACGGCTGGTTGGTCGAGCGGAGCGGTCCCTATGGCCAGTTTTTGGGCTGTCTCCGCTTCCCCGCCTGTTCGGGCAAGGCTCGGCCCGCGTCGAGCAGGCAAAGTGATAAGAAATTATCTAATAGGGTAAAACGTGGCCGCGCCTAGCCCAACCTAATTCCATTTTACCGATAACGATAAGACCTCTTGAGCGATCCCGCACTTTGATTTATACTTATCTATAAGGGTAAGGGGCTTCGGCATGTCAACCGAAAACGAGCAGAAGCTTCTTGCCGATGTCGGGCGACGCATCAGGGCGATCCGCGCTGGGCAGGGCCTCAACCTTGACCAGCTTGCGCGCCTCACCGGCATCAGTGCACCGGCATTGTCACTGATCGAGACGGGGAAGCGTGATGCCAGGCTGACGACGCTTGCCAAGATTGCGGCGGCGCTGCGTGTGTCTTTCTCGACCCTGCTGGATGATACGTCGCCCGGCCCGGACGCCAAGACGAAAGACGCGTCGCAGGGCTACGACCTTGGAAAGTACCAGTGACAGCTTCGGTCCCGATCTGGTTTGATGCGCTGGCGGTTGGCGATGTCGACGTTGCCGCTGATTTCATACTGTCTTAGCGCTATGGCGAGCGATGGCTGCAGACCGCAGGAGCGTTTCCGCTCTCGGTCACCATGCCCTTGCGCACCGAGCCCTATCCGTCCGAGCTCATCTCGCGTTGGCTTATCGATGGCATCCGCGCTCTGAACGAAGGCGACCAGACTGCGGCCTTGGCCGCCGCCTTGGAGGACGCACACGATCTCCCCGATGCAGCTTGAATGGCTGGGATGATCCGCCTGCGTCGGGAAGAATTCGATCCTGCAAAAAAGCATTTCCGCTACGCACTCAGCAGGCTTGATGATTTGGGCACGCTGTTTGCCAAATACGAGATCGCCGCGCAGGCCAGCTTGCCAATTACCTCCAACATCTTTGCGCATGTCTTTCCGCGCGAGCGGGGCACGCGTTTGGCGTTGGTTGAGATCGCGCAACTTGAGGGCCGTCATGATGATGCGATGACGCATACAGAGAGACTGATGGCAATCGATCCAACCGATCCGGTCGTGGTGCTTTCCTTTGCAGAGCTTGCGCTCGATACCCCTGACGACCGCGCGCTAATGGACCGGGTGGTGCGCGCCACCGCGCATGTGGATAACGCGACGCCCGTCGATACGCGGCGATACTGCTTTATCGAGGCCGCGCGCTGGCTGCACTGGGCATGCCGGTGCGGGGATTGATGTGTTCACGGCAGCAAACCGTCGCCGCAAGGATCGGCCGGATGGGTTATTACGGCAGATCCGGTATGAGCGCGCCTTGATTTACGTTCAGGTTGGACGCAAAGCGCAGGCGCGGCGCGAGTTCGAACGACTCTACGCTGAGGATCCGAGCTTTGAGGATTGCGCCAGCGGCTGGGCTTTGTTGCAACTACTGCTGCGCCCACTGCGACATTCAGTGCTGACCATACGTAAGGTGAGAACGGCGGTGCAAAAGTCTGCCACGGTAGCGGCGGGATGGCACCGGACGCGGTGCTCTGCACGGACGGTCGCGCGACCTACGAGCGGATCGCCAAGGACGAACGCATCCCACACTTCGCGCTCAACGCAGGACGGCGCTCGAAGCACACCCCGCGCAGCCATCACATCAATACCGTGAATGCCCTCATCGGTCGATTCCGCGGCTTCATGCAGCCGTTCTGCGGTCTGGCATCCAGGAACCTCGCAGCTTACGGCCGATGGCACGCCGCCCGCGACAACGTGGGGCGTAGCCCGACGTATTCAGGCTGATGCTCGCGTCAGGCACTCACGCCAACACAGTTTGCTGACACCGCCAAAAAATCCGTTGTTGCGGGAACCAGTTGCTGTGTCGGGCGTTACACACCCGCGTTTGGGTTTTTGCTGACGTATCAACGACAAAAATCGGTCAATTCAGGATCGAAAAAACAAAGGGACGTGATGGCCACCGTTTTGATCGTAGAGGATGATGTTTTCATCAATATGGAGGCCATTTTCATTGTTAAAGAGTTGGGGCATGAGACGCTTTGCGCCTATGATGTGGATCAGGCGTTGGCAATCCTGCATGCGGATGGGCACATTGACCTGCTGTTTACGGACATTCGCCTGAAGAACCGCCACGTCGGCGGCTTTGAGGTCGCAAAACGGGCCGTTGAGCTCCGCTCGGAGATTTGCGTCTTGTACACCAGCGGCGGCGATCTCACTGACCATTCAGAGTGTCTGGTTCTGGAGGGGTCGCACTTCTTACAAAAACCATATGGAGACTTGCAGCTTCAGGCTTCCCTCGCAGCGGCACTTCAATCCGCTCCGGCGCGGCGATCGACGGTTTAAACAGAGCTTTCGATCCGCTGCACGGAGGTGCCCGATGACAAGTACGACCACCACTGAAAGTTCTGGCGGGTCAGATTATGTACCGTCCGCATTGGATCGGGGAATTTTGTCGCTTTCGCGCGACATGAAAAGTGTCTTGGGCTTTGACGGTCTGTTGCGCGACGTGAACCGAGTTTGGGAACAGACCCTTGGGTATACCCGCACCGAACTGATCGACCAACCTTTGCTTGATCTGGTGCATCCGGACGATCACAATGTGACGCGTGAAGCTCTCAATTCGCTTTCGCTGGGCCTGCCCATGGTTTCGTTTGCCAACCGATGCCGTGCCAAAGATGGCACGTATCGATGGATTCAAACCAACGCGATGCCTGTTGTTGGCGAAGACCAGGCCTATCTAGTCGGCTTTGTCGATACAGAGCGCACCTTGTCGCAAAGTGACCAGTTGAAGGCAGGCGCTCTGCAACGTGCAATCTTCAATTCCGCCAACTTTTCCAGCATCGCCACGGATGCCAAAGGCGTCATTCAGATTTTCAACGTCGGCGCGGAACGGATGCTGGGTTACACGGCGACCGAGGTGATGAACAAGATCACGCCCGCCGATATCTCTGATCCGCAAGAACTGATCGTGCGCGCCAAGTCGCTGAGCGCAGAGTTGGCCACGGCGATCACACCGGGGTTTGAGGCGCTGGTGTTCAAAGCGTCGCGCGGGATCGAGGACATCTATGAACTGACCTATATCCGCAAGGATGGCAGCCGCTTTCCAGCGGTCGTTTCAGTCACGGCCCTGCGCGATGCGCAGAATGTGATCATCGGGTATCTGCTGATCGGCACCGACAACACCGCGCGGAAAGCGGTCGAGGAAGAGCAGAAGAAATCCGATCAACGCCTGCGCGACCAGCAATTCTATACCCGCAGCCTGATTGAATCCAATATCGACGCCCTGATGACCACGGACCCATCCGGGATCATCACCGATGTGAACAAACAAATGGAAGCCTTGACCGGTTCGACCCGTGATGAATTGATCGGCGCGCCGTTCAAGGATTGCTTCACAGAACCGGACCGCGCCGAAGCTGCCATCAAACTGGTGCTGAGCGAGAAATCTGTGACCGATTATGAACTGACGGCCCGGGCGCGCGACGGCAAAGAGACGGTCGTGTTTTACAACGCCACCACGTTTTATGACCGCAGCCGCACCCTGCAAGGCGTCTTTGCGGCCGCCCGCGACGTGACCGAACAAAAGCGCGTGGAATTGGAATTGAACGAGGCTCGTGCGGTTGCCGAAAGCGCCAGTCAGACCAAGTCGGATTTTCTCGCATCCATGAGCCATGAAATCCGGACACCGATGAACGCCATCATGGGCATTGCCGATCTGTTGGCGCAAACCCAGCTTTCAGCCACGCAGGACAAATACGTTCAGATCTTTCGCCGCGCGGGCGAGAATCTTCTGAACCTGATCAATGACATCCTCGATCTGTCAAAGGTCGAGGCGTCGCAACTGGAACTGGAACGGACAGGTTTCAGTCTGAAAGAGCAAACGGAAATCGCAATTGAAATGGTTACCGCCCGGGCACAGGAAAAAGGGCTGACCTTGTCGTGCGACATCGCGCCTGATGTGCCGGATAGCGTCATCGGTGATCCCACGCGGCTGCGTCAGGTTCTGATGAACCTTTTGGGCAACGCGATCAAATTCACGGCGTCGGGCAGGGTTTCGTTGCGGGTCGAGTCCGACCACGATCCGCTGTCACCCACAACGCTGCGCTTTTCTGTGTGCGATAACGGCATCGGCATTCCGGATGAAAAGCAGGCACGGGTTTTCGAACGATTTACGCAGGCGGACAGTTCCACCACCAGACGTTTTGGCGGCTCTGGCCTAGGCCTGACAATCTGCAAGCGCCTGGTCGAGTTGATGGGCGGGCGCATCTGGGTGGAAAGTAAAGTTGCAGTGGGTAGCACATTCAGCTTTGCCGTTCCCTTGGAGGTGCAGACCGGTGAAACACAAACGTCGGCTATTTCGGAAGGGTCAATCTCTGAACTGCCCTTGGCCCCCTTGCGGATCCTGCTGACAGAAGATTCGCCAGACAATTGCACAATCACTTTGGCCTATCTGGAAGGAACGCCTTACACCGTCGAAGTAGCCGAAAACGGGGCTGTGGCTTGCGAAATGTTTCGTGCAGGTAATTATGATCTTGTCCTTATGGACCGACAGATGCCCCTAATGGACGGGCTCGAGGCCGCCCGCAATATTCGCGCATGGGAGAGTTCAAACGGCCGTAATCCGACCCCGATCATTGCATTGACCGCGTCGGCTTTAAAGGGCGACCGGGAAACGTGCATAGCCGCTGGATGCTCTGCCTTTCTTACCAAACCCATTCGGCAGTCAGTATTGCTGCAAGCCATCCGCGAGCATACTGCCCATATCGCTGTCGCGCTGGGTAGTGACGTCAATCCGGCTCCGATACTGCACACGTTCTCTGCCGAGAGGCTTGCGCTGCAATCGTCACGTTATTTGGTGAATTGCCGAGACAATTCCGTGAAAATGCTGGCGGCACTCGATAAGTTCGATCTTGAGACGGTGGCGACGCTTGGCCACAATTTGGCCGGGTCAGGCACATCATTCGGGTTCCCCGTGATCTCGGCAATCGGCGCTACCATTCAAACAACCGCCGAGGCCGCTGATCAGAACGGAGCCCGTGACGGAATCGTATCTCTGATGGCTTTTTTGGACGGGGTGATGACGGCGGGTTCAGCATCAATCGCCGTCTTCAAAACCGTCTAGACCGCAACAGTCATTGTCGGTCGCCATCATCGATCAATTTTTAGCACCGGAGGTTCTTGGCCTGCAACTGATTGGCGCCAATTATCTGGTGGTATTCTGCCACGGTGTTTGGCTTTACTATCGGCATCGAATGATGGCGTTGCTCAGGACTCAGCATCCTAGTGTTCCCCACCTGACATAGGATTCCCATTGAGGGCCTGACGTGCGATATTCGGGGTATGAGACGCAATGACATCTGCCTCTACCTTGGCCCCGCCGACCGTGCTGAGCTTTAAGCTCTGATCACCAAGCGCAACACTGCGCGCAAGCTTGTATGGCGGGCCGAAATCGTGCTGGCGACTGCGGGCGGTCATGGCACCTTCGAGATCATGCGGCGCGCCCGCACATCAAAGCCCACCGTTTGGCGCTGGTATCCATATCCACAAGATCGCGGCCTCCTCGGAGACATCGACCATCTCGACTGACCTCGTCGTCGCGACCTCGCCCGACGCGAAGGGCGAAATGAGGCCGTTCGCTGCAGATGCAAGCCCGTCAAGCACTGACGTTAGAAAATCCTGAATGATCCATCGCCGCCTCGAAAAGATCAGCATCATGCCAGGAGCCATCACGTTCACGATGGGCATTGTACCCAGATCCTTCCCGCCAGAGATCAGCCGGTACTCCTCGGGTGTCTGAAAGACGGCAAGGCCTTCGAAGAAAGTGACCACGATGCCGCATGGTCCTTTGTCGGGACGACCGAAGCCGGAGTCAAATCGCCGCGCGCGGTCTTCGCGCAGGCAAGAATTTCGGCCCGCCGAATGGCTATGGCTTGGCACTGAAACGAGCTTTCCAGCGGGCGCAAGCGGACCTCGTCATATTTCGATGTATCCGTTTCAACCTTCAGAAAAAAAGTAATATATTCGCACGC
>Ga0209491_10005627_pt1 | contig 18161 bp, 12 predicted proteins | sample BON02_FD_187213 | JGI IMG/M metagenome (GOLD analysis project Ga0209491, IMG submission 187213) | Freshwater microbial communities from Lake Bonney liftoff mats and glacier meltwater in Antarctica - BON-02 (SPAdes) (version 2) | ecosystem: Environmental > Aquatic > Freshwater > Ice > Glacier...
CCGTCATAGGTCAGCGTCCGGACCGCGTTGAACCTCGAGAAAACAAGCGGCGTCCCAAGGTTCTCAAACTGATGACGGTGGCTAGGCGGATCTACCACGCGGCGATCGCAGCGCTTGCAAAAATCCCGTAAATCCCCGTGGACAACGCCATTCGGGTCAGGAGCCTAATTGGCGGCTAAAGCGATTTCACAAATGGCCCAGTTCGGGTGTTGGTCGCCCGGCTGCAATCAAACGCCAAGCCGAACGAACCGGAAGAAACCGAAGCCTGAACACTGGCATCAGTCAGTCGGTGTTCGCGTAGACGCAATCATGGCAGATGCTGCTCTCCGTGGCACCTGTGATTTGTTGCGTATCACAGCATGGTTGGGTGGCACCTGTGTTTCCTCTTTGTGCCTGCGGCACACAGCCATACTGGCTGTGCCACCCTGCGGACGGCCCCTAATCGAGGGCCCCCTCTCAAACACGCCCGCTGCACTCACAGTCCTTGCCGCGAGTTGTGTTCTCAATCTGCGTTTGCGCTAATTTGTTTCCAGGTATTTCTCCATGTTTGGGCCGCCCCATACATTCTGACCTGTAAAGCGATGAGGCGGGATTTTATCAGTATAGACTATCGCCGGTCGCAAGTGTGAATGCGACAACCAGGGGATAGTGGCCTTCGAAGAGGAAAAAGGGTCAGGAGCCTAATTGGCGGCATGGGTAAACTTGCGTGGTCGGCCTCGTTTTCGTAGTGTCGATTCAAGGTTGTATTGACGTGCGGTTGTTTCGACCCAACCGGCATCACCAAAAGGCTGGCCCTTGGCGATGCTTCGCTTCAACTGCTCTGCCTCCTTTTCGCTCACCACCCGATTCACCCTTTCGAGCCAATTAGGAAGACGCGGTACCGGCCATTTGGCGAGCTTGATCCCACAGTGTCCACCCAACCCGTTGAATAGCCCTCCGAACCTCCAGTCCTCCGCTTTTCCACTAACCCTGCGGCCAAAGCATTGCGTTCAACATATCGCATGACAACGAAAAAGTGCTCGTCGGTCTGTATTGGAAATACTCTTGTAACGCCCTTGGTAGAGGTGTCCGTTTCCAGCGGTGTGGTAATGGGCATGGTGCCGCGCAGTGTGTGTCATCGTGGCCCAGTAGAGTAAACGCCCCATTGCTCCATTTTCTCTTGGCTTCAACACCATGTGCCAGTGGTTTGACAGCCAGCAGTAGGTGAGGAGGTCAACTGGGAACTTCTGCAGTTCTTCGTTCAAGACCCGCTCGAACGCTTCATAGTCGCCATCCTTGTGAAGAATCGCGTCTCGCTGATGACCACGATCTAAAGCATGGTCAAAGATGTCCTGCAACATCGGCACGTGGTGGTCGGGGCATCCTAGTCTCCTTTTGAAGTTCTGATGATATTATGACCAATTTACCCAGTCAACCTTTTTGGCTCCTGACCCTTTTTCCCCTTCCACGCTGGTGGCCGAGTGACCGACGATCTGCGCAGCTGCAGGATTCCTCTGGTTGTTCACGAGGACCTCCTAAATGTGTTCCCGGAACACGTTTCCAACTTGTATAATGCGCTCAAGGTTCCGGCACTCGCGATCATGAGAGCTGAACCGTTTCGCAACGAAGCCAGCGAACCATCGGATGCACGGGAGACCTGAGCGTCGTCCGTCTTGAAATCAGAATCAACTCCTCGGTCCCCGTGATCAGTACCGTTCTGTCTTAGACTCTCTTCAACCACCGACGAACCAGGCACACGATGACATCACAAGCAAAACGCTGGTCAATTGTCGCTGTTCTCGCACTGTCGATTTGCGTTGGTCTGATAATCTATGCGGGACACCCTTCGCCCGCTCCATTGATAGCGATTGGATGTTGACACGAGCGACAAAAGTCGGTTGTTTTGAGGTTGGGATTTGCCGCAATTCCTGATTTGAATCCGTCAGGCGACTGTGAAGCGCGGGAAGCCGTTTCGAAGCAATGTGAGACCGTGCAAGAGCTCTGAAATTGCGCGAGACATAGGCGCAGAATCCCAGCCTTTCCACCTTTCTTCAGTTTGGTAGAGAATCAAAGGGGTCAGGCATTTTTGATTGGGAATTTCCAGCACTTATGATATCGGCGGTCGAAGACGAAGTATTGGGGGCCATCCAAAGTATTGGACAGATTGATTTTGGATGGCCCCACCGTCTCACTCTTTGCGATGCAAGTAATCCTTGCCGGTAGTCACATCTTCCCCACAAAGGTACGTGTGTCTGACGCAGCGATTAATTGAATGAAACGCTTGTATCTCATCCGTGCCGCAAATCTCCGTTCGATTCACCCGTGGCCTCGCATTCACCTCCATACAAGAAAAGGTCACATGTCGACGTGCGAACAACACCGTTCCTCCAAACCCCTGTCAAGGTGGGTGGTTCGTTGTTTCACTTCCTCGTCCCAGGTTAAATCATTTATTGCGTTAACTTGGTAACACCGTGCCCCGTGCCCTGCTGGTCGGTTGCTTATCCAAGAGACTCCTTTGCAATGCCAGTAATCTCCGACCACTTGGAACGAAAGCTTGCGCGTTCGAAGAGTTCCGGATTCAACACACCAACCGGCCGTTTGCCCTGTGACAGATTTAGCATGCCCTGACACGCCGTTCGGCCGATGTCTCGAAACAGCTCGGCCGTCCAGGCGATCGAGTGCGGTGCGAGGATCACGTTGTTCAGCTCGCCGAATCGATGAGGTTGTGTGACCGGCTCTTCCTCGAAGCAGTCGAGTGCGGCTCCGGCAATGCGTTTTTCCTGTAACGCCTCAAACAGGGCCTGCTCTTCGACGATGCCGCCTCTGGCCGTGTTCAGCAGATAGGAGTCAGGCTTCATCGTCGCGATTTCATTCGCCCCGATCAGACCACGCGTCTTGTCGTTGAGTGGGCAATGAACCGACACGAAGTCAGCAGTCGTGAGTAGTTCAGCCAGCGAAACGCTGCGGACTCCGAGTTCTTCCAGCACAGAAGCCGGCACGAACGGATCGAATGCGATGGGCTGTTGCATACCGAAACCCTGCAGCAGCGAGACCAGCTTCTGGCCGATGCCGCCGAGCCCGATAATTCCCAGCGTCCGGTCGCGCAGTTCACACCCCATGTAGTTCGTACGGTCGTCCCATTGGCCCGTGCGAACCATGCGGTCCTTTGGCAACATGTGATGCGTGAGTGCAATCATCCAGCCAATCGTTGCTTCAGCGACCGGACGATCGACGGCGCCCGCAGTGATCAGGGCCAGGACATCGCGTTCTGTGCAGGCATCGACGTCGACCGAGTCATAGCCAACTCCGAACCTGCCAATCGCAAGCAGTTCATCGCTGTTTAAGAGAGACTCGGCCGTCACTCGCGGAGTCAGCACAACCACGCCAGCACAACCAGCGAGTTGATCCGGAGTGATCTCAGGGCGGTGTTCATTGAATCGCGTGACCTCGATGCCGTCACAGCCTTCGAACACGCCAAGACCAAGATCTTCAAACTTTGGGTTGCCTGACTCGTCGTAGAAATCAGCCGTCAACGCGACGCGAAAGCGGGAATTCGGATGTGTTGTCATTTCTGTTCCTATGTATGAACTGCGGTTGAGTGTGCGGTCTGATCCAGTTCGCGGAGCAGTGTCCTTCTTAGCGGAAGGCACTAGGACTTTCGGCATTGCGCGACTGGCCGAAACTCTTGGCGAGTTTCGCTACCGGAGACGTAGTGAGTTTCGCTACCAGAGGCTTGGCGAGTTTCGCGACCGGAGAATTGGCTGTGACGCATTCGTTGAATGTCATTCATCGTTTGCGGCCTCCGATGACTCGGCTTCGACTACCACGATCCGCTCTGGCATTGGGCCGGCATAGACCCAGATCATGTCCATCGACTTTGAAGAGTTATTCACGAAGTAGTGGACTCTTCCGCGTGGAACCATGGCGGTCGCACACCCCGTTAATGAGTAGCGACGTCCTTCTACCAAACAGTTGGCCTCTCCGTCAGTAATGCAGATCGATTCGTCGAAATCGTGAAGATGCGCGGGCAGTCTTCCACCGGGTTGGAAGCGAGCGAACCCGCCGCTCATTTCGATGCCGGGGATGAGCTCCGCGTTGAAGAAATCAACGAACTCCGCACCGGGCCCGACTCCGAACGATCGCGGGGAAGACGCGAAGCGGTTCACTCGCTCAGCTCCTGCCAGGCCGATGGAGTCCGGCGGCATCTCGGTACGCGCGAACTCGTGCGTCACCAGTTCGCGTTCCGGAACACTCATCGCAAGTGCAATGTGAAGCCGTGCGGTGTTTGCGGGATCAGGGTTCCTGGCGGCATGCGGAAGCCATCGCGGAATGACAATGTTGTCCAGCGGTCCCAACCGATAGACGCGACCTTCTACGGTGATCTCCGCCTTGCCTTCCAGCACGGTGATCGATTCGCTGCACGGATGCGTGTGGCAGTCGAGGTGTGCTTCTGGCGAGAAACTCACAATTCCGGTTGTTAGATTGCGTGCTGTATTAAAGTCGCCGACTAATGGTTGAAAGATAACGCCCGTCTGTAGTTCAATCGGGTTGCAGTCTTCGATCGTCGTGATGACTTCGTCGCGGTCCGGCTGCATGTGTTCCGGCGGTTGCGACAGCGGAAGTTGGATGGCTCGGCCGTCGCGCGGGTCGAGACTCGTGGCCGGCTTGCGATCGCGGTTGACGGCTTGGAGCGCCTGATGCAGAGATCGACACAGAAGTCCGGTGTCGGCTCCCAAACCGGGCATCCGGAATCCCTGCTCGACACGCTCGCACAGGTTGTCAATGCCGGTGGCAAGTAAACCGCAGTGTTTGCCCGCGGCTCTGATTTTGTCCTTCGCGTTCAGTATCTGCTCGGCAACTCCCGGGCCTTCCCACTGACCGCGGAAACCTGCTGTCGCTGATAAGTCAGCCGGTCCGAAGAAGAAGACGTCAACCCCGTCGACTTTGCACATCTCGGCGACGTTGGGCACTGCCGCCACACTTTCAATCAACGGCACGACCAGCACATTCTCATTGGCTTCAGCTGTGTGCTCGGCCAGGCACTGCCCCCAGACCGTCGCGCGTTCTCCGCCAATTCCCCGCCGTCCTTCGGGAGGATATTGAGCGTCCCGAACCGCTTCCCGAAGCTCTTCGGCCGTCTCCATCCAGGGAATGACGACTCCGTCAGCGCCAATATCGAGTGCGCGTTTTGTCAGTGCTGTACTGCGTTCTGCCAGCCTGACCAGCACGACGGTGTCACTGCGCAATCCGGCCCGGATGTGCTCGTTGATGTCTTTCCAATCCAGATGACCGTGCTCGGCGTCGATGACGACCCAATCGAGCCCCAGAGCGACCGCCATGTCTGTGATCGTTGCCGATTCGAGCGTCACCCACAGGCCATAGACCGGTTCGTTATTGGCGAGTTTTGTTCGAAAACGTTTCAGTGCTTTGGTCTTCATTAGTGAATCATGTTCCTTGTGTTTGTAGCGAAACTCGCCAAGAGTTTCGGCTTGATTATGGTTGTGTTTCATTTGCGGCTGTTGCCGAAAGTCTTGTGTTTCATTTGCGGCTGTTGCCGAAAGTCTTGGCGACTTTCGCTACGGTTCCGTCTTCACGGGATGTGTTCTCCACCAGTTGGCGAGTGTTGATGCGATGACGTTCATGACGGGGCCGAAGACGATGGGCACGAGGCCAAGCGTGGCCACTTTCCCAAGCTCCTTGGCGAGTCCTGCCGCCATCCCGGAATTCTGCAGGCCGACTTCAAGAGCGATCGTCCGGCAGGTGAGCTGATCTCGGCCCAGCAGTCGGCACACGAAATATCCCAGCCCGAAACCGGCCGTACTGTGAATCACACAGGCAACAATCAGCAGCGGGCCGATTTGCATCAGCTTGTCGCGCCCAATCGCGACCGTAAGCACGGTCATGATCAGGATGCCGACCATTGAAACCATCGGCATGACTCGTTCGAGCCATTTGAGTCGATGATAAATTAGATGATGAAACACTAGCCCCGCCAGAACGGGAAGCAGCACGATCTTCGTCATGGTCCACATCATCTTCGGAACATCGATTTCAACGAGTTCACCCGCAAGCACACTCATCAGCAACGGAGTTAGCAGCGGCGCAAGCAACGTCGAAAACGCCGTCATGGTGACCGACATCGCGACGTTCGCTTTCGCGATAAACGCCATGACGTTCGAAGCCAGTCCGCTCGGCGAGCATCCCACCAGCACAAGCCCGGCAGCGATCTCGGGCGGCAAGCCAAAAGCGTTTGCGAGGCAGAAACCGATGAGTGGCATAATCGTGAACTGGCACACAAGCCCAATGAGAACCCCCGTCGGCATTTTGAAGACGCGAGTGAAATCGGCGATACTCAGCGTCGTCCCCATCGCGAACATAATGATCTGCAGCACCGGGATGAATAGGACGGTCAGTTCACGATCGCCGAGCCCAAAGAACCACGGCGGGAACGTGACAAATGATTTGTGGAAGGCCATTCCAATAACGACGCCGGTGGCGATCCAGATCGTGAAAGCCAGGTCTTTCAGCCAGCCGTGCCCTGTCGATGCCGCCACCGAAAGACTCAGAAAACAGCCAGCCAATGAGGGCCAAATCCACGATGTGTTTCCCATGGACAATACGACAAAACACGCCGCTGCAAATAGGCCGCTTACTATCAGCAAGACGTTGCCGATCCGCCGCCGGTTGCTTCTCGTTGATGAATCTGGATGCACTTCGTTCACCGGTGAATTCGCCTCTCTTGTAGCGAAAGTCGCCAAGACTTTCGGCCTTCCTGTTTAACCGACGAAAGTCTTGGCGACTTTCGCTACGGTATGCAATGACTCAATCAGCCGCCCGATCGATTCGGGCAATACCATACGGTTGCAGATCAATGGCATGATCCGGCTTACCGCTCAACCCACGCAGCGTCACGGTCTGAGCTTCACCCGTGAGATTTCCGACAAGCACGCGTATCCGGCCGGCCTTGTGCAAAGCGAGGCCAACGGCTGCGAGGTTGTCTGAAGTGTCGACCTGTCGAACAGAGCCACCTTTGAATTCGCCGATCTCACGCAGCAGTTCGTAGACGGGGAACACTTCACCAGAATGAGACGGAAACGCTTTCGGTCGCGACAAAACGTCATCGCCGTCCATGATTCCGGCCCAGCCAACGGTCTCGAAGAATGTGGCTGAGTGCGTGCCAGCGTCTGCGAGATACTTGATACTGCCCAGCGTCCACGCAGCTGTGAATGGTTCGACCTGCCGCTTGTCGACATAAGTTGGCAATGGACCTCCCATCGGCGGACCGCCAGGCTGATCAACTCCGTCCAGAAGCTGCGGCGCCATCGTAATTGGACCGATGACCAGCGGCCGATCACCCGCAAACTGACGAGCGCTATTGACCGCATCGGCGTGAATCGGCAGCGTCTCAACGATCGACGCGTTATCAAAGGCATGGATTTGTGGATTGATTGCGAAGCCAACGGCTTGGATCGATTTGTCTTCCGGCCGAGCACGGTTTAGTTCGACGAAATTTGTTATCCGCGTGACACCAAACGTCGCGTTGCCTGAAACTGGCGCAAGATGTTTGCGAGCCGTCTCGAACTGAGCCGGATCACCGCCTCGCACCAGCCAGTATGAAACAGGCGGCTGCAGCTCGTTGACCTCTTTTATCAGCGTCGCGAACGCCGGTGATTCCCCGAGTCCAAGGACAATCTGCAGCGACACTTCCAGAACTTTGGCTTGACGGGTTGCGCGACGAAGGTCCTTTACAAACGACTCACTAGAAAGAGCCAGGTCAACGCGAAGATGATCCAGGTTCAATGCCTTTAACCGGTTGATTTGTTCGTCCGTGAGTTCCTCAACTTCGCCGGATATTTGCAGGCCGAGGAGCGGTAGTGCTGATTCTTGATTAGTCACATGTAGCGAAACTCGCGAAGAGTTTCGGTCTTCGGGGGTCGCACGCCGAAAGTCTTGGCGACTTTCGCTACCTTCCAAACTGATGCTGATCTTCTGAGAAATCTTCGTGCCTTTGGAGAGTTCAACCGGGTAAGGAATCTCCAGCGGTGTGCAGTAAGTCTTGAACGAAGCGTCGGTCCAGTTGCGCTGATCTTCCATTTCGAAGATGTCACCTTCGAGGGCGACACGGGCGTGAATGCCTTTGGAAACTTCATGCGTAATTGCCGTCAAGTTCTTCGCCGGCTGATGAGCCGAAATGAACTTCGGGAATTGTCCGGTCGGTTTCTTTCCATCAGCCGTCTCCAGCACCCACGGCCGACCGGCGGCAGACGGCCCGTGCAGCACGCAGAAACCAATCCGGTTCTTCTTGAATGTTGAATGCGCTTCGCCATCAAACGTGAAGTCGATGTCACCGTTGTCGCTTCCGGAAATTGAGCCCTTCCAGCGGAAGTCGATGTCATCCCGCTGACATGCCACATCAAACGTGACATTGAAGCCGTCGTCGCGTTGATCAACACGCAAATTCGAAACTTTGGGCGCAATCGTCGCCCAGTTCTCGTTGCGGATTGGTGCGTTGATGCCGCGCAGGACTTCGTGTTGCCCCACACGGATATAGCGTAAAAACACGTTCTCCGAATCAAAGACCATCGTCACCGGTCCAGCGCGGAGCGGAATCGGCTCGCCCGCGATTGTGATCGATCTGAGCGACGCCAGCGCCAGCAATAGGGCGATTGTCTTCAAAAGTAGTTTCATGCTGAAGGTCCCAATTGATGAGTCGTCTTTTCACGAATTGTTTACAAACGCACTATCCAATGGGCCGGACAACCGAGGTGCTGCGGTAGTAGTCCATCAGTGTTTCAATGGATAACACGCCACCGCCAAGGCCGCTTTTGTTGACGCCGCCGTATGGAACTCCGTGTGCAAAGACGTTGTGCGCGTTTATCCAGCTGTTGCCCGCCACCATGGCTTCGGCAACTCGTGCTGCTCGATCGTCGTCACTCGTCCAGACACTATTGGCCAGGCCGTAATCCGAACTGTTGACCATGTCGATCGCTTCCTCTTCGGTGTCAAACCTGGACAGATAGGCGACTGGCCCGAAGATTTCTTCGCGTGCCGCCACATTGTCGAGTGATCCGGCCAGCAACGCGGGTTTGACGTAGTTCCCCTCGAAGCCTTCGACTGTTGCTCGCCCGCCACCGTATAGACATTCGGCTCCAGCGGCCTTGCCTTTCTCTTCGTAACCCAGTACGCGGTCGCATTGTTTTGCGTTGACGACCGGACCCATCTCGGTGGCCGGGTCGAGCTGATGACCGATCTTGACCTGCTTCAGGCGATCCTTGCAGCGTTCGACGAACTCATCGTAGATATCGTTGTGAATGATCCATCGGGTCGCGTCGCAGCAAACCTGTCCTGTATGGAACGTGATGGCTCCGACGAGTTTCTCTGCGGTGTCTGCGACGTCCACATCGCCGAAAACAACCGCGGCCCCTTTGCCACCCAGTTCCAGTTTGACGGGCACCAGGTTCCGTCCGCACGCTTCGGCCACCAGTTGACCGACTTCAGGCGAACCGGTGAATGACATCCGCTTGATGCTGGTATTGTTGGTGAGTGCCGCACCAACAGTTTCTCCACGTCCGGTGACGACATTGATCACGCCATCGGGAACGCCCACTTCTTTCGCAAGGCGAGCCAGGTAGATGGCAGAAAGTGAAGTATCTTCTGCTGGCTTGATGACAACCGTGTTGCCTGCGGCCAGGGCGGGAGAGATTCCCCAGCCAATCAACAGGAACGGAAAGTTCCAGGGAAAGATAAATCCGCACGCTCCCCACGGTTGTTTATAGGTCCATGCGTCGTGCCCCGGAACATCCAGCTTTGTACGCAACTGAACTTCGTCGGCGAGTTTCACAAAGTATCGAAGCGTGTCGACAAAGTTCTGAACATCCCCCTGCGCCTGAGCTTCAACCTTTCCGGCTTCCAGTGATTCAATCTGAGCGATGATCGATTTTCGTTCCTCAACCGCATTGGCCAGTCGCAGCAGGATGGCACTCCGCTCACCCTGGGACAATGCAGCCCAGGCAGGAAACGCTTCATTCGCCACGTCGACGGCGTGATCGACCTCTGACGCCGCGAGATCATGGATGTCCGCAATTTTTTCGCCAGAGCCGGGGTCGATGGTCGCGATGAGATCGCCACTGGCGGCAGGGAAGTCCTTGCCTCCCACAAATCCGGCGAACGAATTGCTGCTTAGAAACTCGGTAACTTCAGGAAGCAAGTTAGCTGCAGTTGACGTAGTCATGTTTTCAAATTCTGTTAGGTGATGTATTGGGAACTACCGGTGAGATTACGGTTGGAGCATGAACGTAGCGAGAATCGCCAAGACTTTCGATCGGCCGTCGTTTGCCGAAACTCTTGGCCAGTTTCGCTATGATAAGTTTCTGTGCGCTGTGGATCATGTCAGGATTTCCTTGACGACTTTTCCATGAACGTCAGTGAGACGCATGTCGCGGCCGCCGTAGCGGAACGTCAGGCGTTCGTGATCCAGACCAAGCAGATGGAGGATCGTGGCGTGCAGGTCGTACATCGTAACCGGATTTTCGATGGCATGCATGCCAAACTCGTCCGTCGCGCCGTGGATCGTGCCGCCTTTGATGCCACCGCCGGCAAGCCATACGCTGAAGCCGGATGTGTGGTGATCGCGACCGTGGACGTTTCCGGTATGAGGCGTGCGGCCCATCTCGCCGGCCCACAGAATGAGTGTTTCGTCAAACAGACCACGTTGTTTCAGATCCTTGATGAACGCAGCGATTGGCTGATCCGTTACCAGGGCGTTCTTTTCGTGGTGCGGCTTGAGGTTGGCGTGCTGATCCCAACTTCCGTTGTCGAGTCCCACCGGATTGGCTGTGACTTCGACAAAGCGAACACCGGCTTCGATCAGACGTCTGGCACGCAGGCACTGCGTGCCATAGAGACGCAGGTCTTTGTCTTCGGCGTTCAGTCCGTAGAGTTCCTGTGTTGCTGCGGATTCCTGTGAAAGATCCAGAGTATCCGGAACAGCAGTTTGCATCCGAAATGCCATCTCATAATTTCGAATCGCCGATTCGATTTCGGCGTGTTCACCAAGCGTCTGAGCGAATTCTCGGTCCTGCCCGAGCAGCCACTTCAGCTTGAGTTGCTGCTGCTCTGATCGTGCCGCAACGATGTTCTCCACCGCAGCCCCTTCGGCTCGAATCGAGGTCGCCTGATAGTTGGCGGGCAGGTATCCGTTGGAGAAGTTCTCTTTTCCACCGGGGGGAACCGCACCGCTGTTGAGCAACACGTACCCAGGCAGGTTTTCGTTATCACTGCCCAGTCCGTAATTGATCCACGAACCCAGGCTGGGCGACCCTGCGCGCGAACGTCCCGAATGCAGGAACAGGTTTCCGGCCGCATGCAAAGGCAACTCAGCGACCATCGAACGAATGACAGCGATATCATCCACGCATTCGGCAATGTGTGGAAACAGATCACTGACCGGTATTCCCGCATCTCCGTGATTCTGAAATTCCCAGGGACACTTCTTCCATTTTCGGTTGGGCGTTGCCGGTGACTTCCTGCCGGCGCGTTTCGCCCATTCACCGAGTTCCTCGCCATCGTGCTTTGTCAGCGTCGGCTTTGGATCGAACGAGTCGACGTGCGAAACGCCGCCGGGCATAAAAAAGAAGACGACGTTTTTGCACTTGGGCGGAAAGTGAAATGCGGCAGTGTTCTGCACTGGACGAGCGTAACTTTTGTCGGCCATCAAAGCGGACAGCGACATCAGGCCGAAACCCGTCGAAGTCGTCGCGAGCATCTGTCGGCGGCTGATGGGAACAGGCAGTCGCCCCGGGCAAAAATTCTGTTGTGTCGTGGTATTCATACGATAGCCTTTCTTTGTAGCGAAACTCGCCAAGAGTTTCGGCTCGAGTTTCGGCAGGTTGGCAGGTTGGCAGGCGGGATGCGGGATGCGGGATGCCGAAAGTCTTGGCGACTTTCGCTACGTTTCTTCGTTGCTTTCCACGACTTCCTCCCTTAGCGGGTCGGGAATTCTGAAACACTCCGTGCGTTTCAGGAACGCAAGCGTTCGCCACATGCGGTCCCAACTGTCCGGCTCGAACAATTCCATCTGTGGATAACCGGGAATCAAGCACCCGGTATATGGCCAGGATGCGAACTGATCTGCGCCCACCAACTCGGCACGCTCCGGATTGCGAGCGATGTACTCGATGACGGCTTCCAGGGCGTCTCGTTCCAGTTCCTCTTCCTTCAGGACATGGTCGAACGGTTGCGATTGAAGCGAAAATGTAACTCGTTTCAGGCAGTCGTTGAGATCCTTCCGAAATCGCTTCATCGCCACCCGCTGATCGGTGCTCTCGGTCAGCCCGCACCACAACAGATGCATGTGATCGGGCATTAGGCAGAAAATCGGACACGCCAGCCGGTCACGAAATGCAACGTGCGTGAGCACTTCGCGGAATTTGTAGAGAAACCGCGCGTCGAGCCATCCCGTTCGGCGGTCTTCAATGGTCAGCGACCAGTGGACCCACGCACAGCCCAGATAGTATTCCGGCGGCAGTCGTTTCAAACGTTGTTTGTGTATGCTCATTGTTCAATCCCTTATCTGCAGCGAAACTCGCCAAGAGTTTCGGCAGGTTTGCGTACCATTCAACGTTATTTGCCGAAAGTCTTGGCGGCTTTCGCTACCGGATGTAGATAACTTCCTTCATGTTAAAGACAGCATGTGCGGCGTCTTGCCAGATGCCTTTGTTCTTCAGGATGGCGTCGTCGTCGGCAGACGCGTCTCCTGCCAGTTGTCGAATCAGCGCGACCAACCGTTGTTGTTCTTCTTTATCCGGTGGGCGACCAAGCGCTCGGCGGAACATGCCCTGAACACGCTCTACGATCGAATCGTGATCAGTCGCAACAAGCTGTTCTGCCCAGAACTTCGCTTGATCGATGACAAAGGGATCGTTGAGCAACGCCAGGGCCTGAGTGGGTACGTTGGTGCGATCACGACGTCCGCGTGTGGCCATGGGATTGGGGAAGTCGAACAGCTCCAGGAACTGCGGTCCTTCCATGCGAGTCACTTTGATGTAGAGGCTGCGTCGGCCGTCTCCATCAAGGGGTCCGCTCCAAAGCTTGCGATAGTCGATTTCCATCTTGCGATGCGGGTGGATGCTGGCACCATATATCTGCGTGTCCAGTCGACCGGACACGGCGAGAATCGTATCGCGAATCGCCTCAGCACTCAATCGTCGCGCCGGGTAGTGATGCAGCAACTGGTTCGCGGGATCGAGCTGAACGGCTGCGTCCTCCTGACGACTCGATTGACGAAACGTCCTGCTTAAAACAATCCTGCGAATGAGTCTCTTGATAGACGAGCCATCTTTGACAAAATCTGCTGCCAGGTAGTCGAGCAACTGCGGATGCGTCGGCAGTTCACCCATGTGACCGAAGTCGTCTGGAGTCGCCACGATGCCTCGACCGAACAGATGATGCCAAACACGATTGACCATTACGCGGGCCGTCAACGGGTTGCTCGGGTCAGTGATGATTTCCGCGAGCCCGCGGCGTCCACTTCCGTGAGATTCAAATGGCTGCACAGAACCGGCAATGACTTCGATATACCTCGCCGGAACAACGGAACTCGGCCTCAACGGGTCGCCGCCCTGGAGAACAGGAAAGCCCATGCTGGTTCCCTGATCGGCCAGTCCGGCAACGACGCGTGGTTCAGGGATTGTCGATTCCAGAGATCGATACTCTTGAACCAGTCCGCTGAGTTGCTGATCGCCGTTCACGGAATTGGGAAGCAGACCGACCTTGAGCAGCCAGTTCACCCAAATCACATCGTCGTCGCTGGCGTGATCATCTTTCCAGGCAATGACCGCCTCGCGTGCAACGGATTGTATGGATTCGGCGATGTCGGCTTCGTCGTAGCGAAACTCGCCAAGAGTTTCGACCGGGGTGTCTGCGGGCTGCCGAAAGTCTTGGCGACTTTCGCTACTTTCTGGGGGATGCCGAAAGTCTTGACGACTTTCGCTACTTTCTGCGGGCTGCCGAAAGTCTTGGCGACTTTCGCTACTTTCTCGAGGCTGCCGAAAGTCTTGGCGACTTTCGCTACTTTCTCGAGTACTTTCGGTTCCGGGCTTCGTCACTTCAAGCAGGCGGAGGATGTGCGTCAGTTCCGGCAACGGCGGCGCAGCAGAATCGTGCAATACAGCTCGCATCACGCCAAAGGATGATCGAGGCGAGTTCAGTTCTTTCGGATCATTCGTCCCGGCACGACCGGGGCGATCCGGCCAGCGGGGATTGTCTGACTTTGTGGTCAGTTCCACGAACGATCGATGCGAGCCACCAGCACTGGTCGGCAAACGTTTCCAGGTTGTGACACCACCAGCGAGATACTCCAGACCACCGCCAGCGAATTCGTTCAAGCCGCAACTGTCGACGACCGGACGAACCATACTGCGTCCATCTCCGACCAGTTGCACGCTGATAAACTTCTTTCGGGTCGGAACCCACGGTGATCGAAGTGAACCGTTCAGCCGGTCGGAAGTGACGTTGGTATAAAGACCTGCTGGAAGAATCGCGGCAACAACCTGATCACCTTCATGCGTCAGAGTAAACTCGCCCGACCGGCTTGGCCCCTGCGACAGGCCAAGCCCGCTGATCGACCAGCCCAATTCGCTGTAGCGAAACTCGCCAAGAGTTTCGGCTGGGGCGTGTTTGGTTTCATCGTCTCTGCCGAAAGTCTTGGCGACTTTCGCTACGCGCTGTGATTCGGCTGCCCTGAAGTCGGCCCAGACTTCGAAATTTTCAGCATTCGATCTCATCCGACGATCCTGCTCAGCCGTGTATTCCTTCCTGAGAATCGGCCAGAGCAATGCGAGATCGACTTCATGGCGGACGTGGGATTGTTTGGCCCACGGGAAGCCCCATGGAGGAATCCCGGCTTTTCCGAGTTCCATCGCGTCAACCCAGTCGGCGTCGGCAAAATTGTCGGTCTGCCATCCTTCCTTTGCAGTACGTGAACTCTTCCAGTTCGAGTCGGAGTAGAACAGCAGCGGGTCGCCACGATCGAACTCCACGCGAACCACGCCGATCCAACCTCCCGGATTTGGCTGAACCGCCGGGTTCCCATTGGTATTGGCAACGGCCAATTCGTTAGGACCGGCTTTGAGCTTGCGGACGAGGTCCACGCCCACCAATGCCGGGTGGCTGTTGCCTGTGCCGATGTGCTCGCCGTTGACGTAGAACTTCACCGAGTCGTCTCCGGCGAAGAAGCACAGGGCCTTCGTCACCCGCCGATCCTCGGGCACGACGATTCGACGCCGGAAGTAGCGGGTCTCGATCGGCGCGTCCGTTGCTGCGTTGCCTTCCGGATACCAAAGCCAATGGGCCTGGCGAAGGTCACCGGTGTCGGCTGCAGATTCATTACTGGTACCCGCATCGCGTCGAGCCAGTCGACCAAGAACATATCCCGGATCATCGCGATCGAGTTTCTCATCGGCGATGTACTTCTCTAATTCGTAGCGAAACTCGCCAAGAGTTTCGGTTTCCGCCGGTTGACGAAAGTCCTGGCGACTTTCGCTACGACTTCCTGAGATCGCCAACGCGATGGGATCGTGCGACTGTTCAATCGCAGCCAGCCAGCGTTTTCCGAGTTGCTCTCGAAGCTCTTTTTTGAGCCGCTGCGTCACCACAACGACGTCCGCAATCCGCTGCGGTGAATCGATGGTGTGAACAACCTGGCTGCAGTTCTCCAGCATGCCAACCAGGGCGTAGTAGTCTTTAGTTGAGATTGCATCCAGCTTATGGTCGTGGCAACGGGCACACGAAATGGTTAAGCCCTGAAACGCCTTGGCAAAGGTGTCTATCTGATTGTCGATCGCATCAAAGCGGATCTCCGGAAACTCAACACAGTCGTCGTGCCCCAACTCACCGAACCGCCAAAATGCCGTGCCTATGATCGACTCGTTGATACCAAGCTGCTCGTTAACTCGCGGACTTTCCAGCAGATCACCGGCGATGTGTTCGCGGACAAGCTGGTCGTATGGCACGTCGTTATTAAACGCTCGAATCAGATAATCGCGATATCGCCAGGCATCCCGGATTTCGTGGTTCCACTCGTACCCATGTGTCTCGGCAAAACGAACGACGTCCATCCAGTGACGAGCCCAGTGTTCACCAAAATGCGGCGAGTCCAATAGTCGATCAACAAGCGATTCGTACGCCGCATCGGGATCCTTTTCATAGTAATTAACAAACTGTTCGACATCGGTGGAAGTCGGCGGAAGTCCCGTTAGCACAAGCGCTAGCCGCCGCGCCAGCACTCGCGCGCTCGCAGGCTTTCCCGGGCTGATTCCCGCCGCCTGTTGCTTTGCTGAAATGAGGTCGTCAATAAGTAGCGAAACTTGCGAAGAGTTTCGGCCGAATGTCTCGGCGACTTTCGCTACGTCGGAATCGACCGGTTGTAGGCTCCACCAGCTTCGGCGTGCGCTGAGCATTGTTTTCCAGGAAAGCTCCGAGACCTCTTCTGCGGAAGGCGGTTGGTCGCGTGGATCAGGGGCACCGATTTCGATCCACTTCTCGAAATCTTTGATGACTTCGTCGGGCAGCTTCTTGTCAGGCGGCATCGCAAACGACTCGTGCCTGATCGCGTCCAGCAACAGGCTCTTTTCAGTGTTTCCAGGAACAATCGCCGGACCAGACTCCCCGCCCTGGCGGATGAAGTCGCGACTGTCCAGTCGTAAACCACCTTTAAGCTCCGACGAGGCGGCCGAATGGCACTCGTAACAGTGGTGGATCAGCACAGGGCGAATTCGCTTTTCAAAGAACGCGATATCCGTCGCATCGTCAGCGAGTGCGACCGAACACACTGCGAAAGTCAGTGCGGTCAACAGAAGCGTCCGAATGAATGGCATCGAGTTCTCCCATAGATTGGACTTTACTATCGGCCACTGATTGCATACTGATCGATCAGTGATTATGTTGATTGAACAGTTTGGCGGTGTCAAGCAGGTGGCCCAAATCGATCAGTCGCCACCAAATCGCGAATCGAGAGGATCAGTACATTGCCATCCGCAACTCAAACAATGAATCCCTCGGGACTTGTCCACCAGTTGGGTCGTCTCATCAAGGAGCAGAGTCTCCAGCCCGGCGATCGTCTGCCGTCGATTCGTGATCTGGCAGATCAGTTTGGAGTCAAGGCGGGCCTTGTCCGAGATGCGTTATTGGATGCCCAGGGCCGTGGACTCGTCAAACTGCTGCCGAGAGCTGGTGCCTTTGTCGAATCGCTAGCCGAATCCACTCAGCACTCCACTTCGGCGGAGCGACTGGGACGACGCCTGCGTGAACTGCTGGCTGCCGAAAACCAGAACCTGTTTCATTTACTGGATGCGCGCGAGACGCTGGAACTGGCATTGATTGCCCAAGCCGCTCGCAAACGCGAGATCCAGGACTTGTTTTCGCTGCGCGACATCCTGCAGCAGATGGCGTCGATCCCGCCAAAAAAACGGAGTGAGGACTACGTCCGGCTCGACATCGAGTTTCACTTGGAGATTTCCCGGCTGTCAGGAAACGCCGTGATGGCCGCAATGCTGTGCGCCGTGATGGAAGAACTGGCGCCCCATCTCACGGAACTTCGCTGGTCAGCAAAGCGGCACTCGGACACGGACAAATCGCACGCTCGGCTTTACTCCGCTCTCGTCGCAGGCGACGTGTCGCTGGCTCAAGACGAAACCCGCAATCATTTGCAACACGCTTACCAGTCTTTGCTGGATCGCATCCGCCAGCCACCAAAGGTTGGGTGACGCGTTGTGCCGACGAGCGTTGCGCCTGGTCGTCTTCTGCGTTCTGAAGTCGTCGCAGGACTTGAGTGACGCGAGCCCGACTGGCACCCACATGGCGGACGAGGGCCGCACGGCTTTCAAACTTGCCTGAGTCCAGGAGCGACTGGCGATAGCGAGCCAGTCTCCTAGCCCCAGAACAAGCGACACATCGATTAGTTTTGGGTCCAGGCGTCGGCGCGGCGGGTGCTGGCCGTCGAGGATGACTCGCGGGTGCGTTGGGCTGAGTTGGGTGGCGGCATGACAAATTCGTTTCAGGTTGAGAGTGACGGCAGGACGGTTCGGGACATCCGGATCCCGAGTTCGTTGCACCGAAGAATTCGTGGCCGTACACGAACGCTTCGGTCGCAAGCTACAACTCCAGGACGTCGACCAGTCGCCAGA
>Ga0209491_10005631_pt1 | contig 18155 bp, 17 predicted proteins | sample BON02_FD_187213 | JGI IMG/M metagenome (GOLD analysis project Ga0209491, IMG submission 187213) | Freshwater microbial communities from Lake Bonney liftoff mats and glacier meltwater in Antarctica - BON-02 (SPAdes) (version 2) | ecosystem: Environmental > Aquatic > Freshwater > Ice > Glacier...
ACCGGTGACTTTGCCGAAGGCATTTCGGAGCTTTCCACTGGCGTCGTCGATCTCAATTCAGGCGCCACAGAACTCGCCGAAGGTGTGGACGAATTTGCCACGGGGCTCTCTGAGGGAGCGGATGAAATCCAGAGTGCAGCCACCACTGTGCCCTCGGCTCAAGCACTGACCGCGCTGACGTCTCCCGTGGTGTTCTCCGGCGAAGACCGCTCCGATGCGGTCAGTGCTCACACTAGCCTGGCGAGCATCATCATTCCTCTAGGGCTGTGGCTAGTCGTGCTCGTGACCCTCCTCATTGCCCCCCGACTTTCCTCCCACGCGCTGACGAGCACTTCGCGACCCGCCCGCCTGGTGCGGACAAGCTTTGGTCCGCTGCTGGGGATTGGTGCCGTCCAAGCTCTTTTTGCGCTGACGCTTCTTCACACGCTTGGCGGCGCCGGCTGGTCAACACTGGGAGCAAGCGCAGGCGTCATTGTCGCCGGAGTGTTTGCCTTCTTAGCGCTTCACTATCTCGTCTGGGTCTGGCGTTCTTCCTGGCTTCCGGCGCTTTCCATAGGTTTTGGGGCACTTCAGATTGCCAGTATCGGCACGCTGGTTCCCACTGAAATTTTCCCCGCCCCGTATCGCGTGCTCGAAGGCCTCACCCCCGTGTCGTGGTTCACTGACGCGCTCTTGGCCGGCATATCCGGTGGCGACCCTGCCCGGATCATCGGCGGTGTGGTTGCTCTCGTGGCGGTCGGCACCCTTGCCACTGTGGTCACCATCCCGTTGATGAAGCACCGGCAAACTCACGAGCTTCGCTCGCGCCTGGGACTCACACCCCTTACTCAGCGCACGGGAGCCGCAGTCGCTGCCCTCTAGGTCCCAAAGACAGAAGAGACGCTGTCCCGAGTGGGCGCTGGTGCCGAGAAGGCACCGTTCCTAAGATTGAGCGATGACCGTTGCCCACCCTGTACTCCTCGTAATTGATGTACAACAAGGGTTCTTGGAACCTTCCTGGGGTCCAAGCAGCAACCCCGGATGCGAAGACAACATCAGAAGCCTCCTTGGCCTCTGGCGAGAGCGCGAATGGCCGGTTGTCTTGGTCCGCCACCACTCGCGGGAAGAGAATTCTCCTTTGGGCCCTGGCTCCCCGGGCGCTGAGTTCCAAGAAGGCATCGCGGGGAAATCTAATCTTCTGGTGACAAAGTCGGTCAATTCTGCCTTCTACGGAACCCCTGACTTACACCACTGGCTCACCGAAGAGGGGTCCCACCATCTGGTGGTGTGTGGAATCACTACGAATCACTGTTGCGAAACAACCGCAAGGATGGCCGGGAACCTCGGATATCAAGTGACATTTGTGGAGGACGCCACCCGAGCGTTTGACGCTCACCACCCTGATGGCACCGTTATCAGCGCCTGTGATATTGCCCGTGCCAGCGGCGCCAGCCTGCACGGTGAATTTGCCACCGTCGTCTCCACAGCAGAACTTGTGGTGTCGCTCCAGAGCTAAAGAGGGTTCTTTTCGTGCACGACGGGGTTACTCACGCACCAGAGGTGAGGCCCCATGACAGTTCCTAGAGTGCGCTGTGCACCTTTGCGACTCGGGCGGACAAATTTCCTGCCAAAAATTCGTTCACAATATCGTCATCGAACGTCTCGTAGATCGTCCGGAGGTGAGAAGCCCTAAAATCTTTGCGGGAGAACAGCTTGCCTTGCCCTTTTTGCGGGATGAAGGGGAATTCCTTGCCGCCCATCATCTGCTCAACGATGCTCACAAAATCCAGGGTCGCAACTTCTACCGTTCGTGCTCCGACATCATGAATGCCGTCGCCGGCCACAAGAGTGGGAACAGATTGGTGAAGGATGTTTCCCGCGTCAGGGCTTGCGGTCACCTGGTGAAAAGTAGCGCCAGCAAAGTTGGGCTCGAGGAAGTAAAAAGGCCAGAAAAGCGTTGCGGCACCCCGATACCAGGGAGAAAGCCCCAGGTGAAGGTTGATGGTGGTCTTAGGTAGCGCCTCAAAAAGCGGTGACTTAATGAGGTCCGGACCGAACACTATGGCAAGGTCAGGTTTCTGGGACAGGACAAAATTTGCCGCAGCAGCCGTATTAATGTCCTCGGGGCCGCAGAGGAAGGTGGGAATGTCCCGGTACGTGTCCTCAGCAGAGATGTGGCCAAAATGGGACTCTTCGACAGAGAACCTGGTGCGAAAGTGTCGCTCAAAGAGCTTCTGATCCCGCTCGAGTAAATTTTCCGGCATCCCAGGAAGCTGGTCTTCGCGCTGCATGACGATTGCCGAGAATTCCGCTTCTAAGGAGAGAAGGCTTCTAAAAAAGTGGAGGTGCCGATTATGGGTCCCCGAAATGAAAAGAATCTTCACGCTACGTCCTGTCTATGAGGTCAAGGCTGAGGAGCTGATCGACGAGAGGCCTCAGAGTTTCTTCACTCGTTGAGAGGGTCTTGGCGACTTTACTGAGCGGAGTGTGGCCATCTAAATAAAACAGGAGCCACAAAATTAAGGACAGTTCCGACTTCTCTCCCGCTATCGGTTTAATCGCACCGCCCAGGGTGGGGTACAAATTATGCCGTGACAGCATTACTTCACCGTGGGGCCGGGTGTTGATAAAGAAATCCAGTTTCTCAATCGCTGAAATGACCTCGATGTACATATCGAGGCCCGCCTCAATTTGTGCTCCCGTCACCAAATCGAGGTTGTCAGCAGAGGTGTGGTATTCGGGATACTCGTGGTATCGGTCCTGACATATGGTCCCGGTGTTGATGCGAAATCCTTGGGAAGAGAACTGCCTTTCGTCCGCCCCGTGGATATCGAAAGGATATTCCTTGTAAGGAATCCCGCGGTGGTGAAATGCATCCTCAATGACGTCGTTCAGCCAGTGATCACTGTTCCACGTCTTTTTGACACCAAAACCCCCGGGGCCACCAATAGTGGTGATTTCTAAGCCCGCTTCAACATGGGACAGGTTGGCTTTGTTTTCGTGGAGATACGTTATTGCGCCGATTGTCTCTGGCACAAAAATTATGCGGTAACTCCAATTTCGCGACGGCAAACTCGAAATGTATCTCGCGAGAAAAGCTGTCAACAACATCCCGCTCACCCCGTCGTTGGCCATGTAGGGGTGGCAAATGTAACAAGAAATCAGAATCTCACGCTGGGACTTTCCGGGGATAAGTATCTCCCCGTAGGTCAAGCTGCCAGAAAAATGTTCGGTATCGATGAGCACCCTGAGGCCACCGCTCAGATTCTGAAGCTCGGCATACTGATCATGGGTGAGGCAAAATCCCCACTCAGAGCGGTAATAGGACGTCCGGTACGGGATTACCTCGGGAAGATCGGGGTGCACATGCAAATGTGGTTGCAGTTCCTCCCACGACAGTGTCTGATCAATCGACGTGCTGTAGCCCACGAGATGAAGGGCATTCTCCTCGAAGCTCACAATTTTGCGACCTTCGGAATCAGCTATCCATGCTTCACGAACCGACCACTCTTGGGGAACCGTCCAGTCAAACACTTCTCCACCTGAGGGCACTTCATGCGTGACAATGGGGGAAATTTCGCTCAGCATCTGCAGGGTTTCCCTATTCGCTGCGCCGGTGATGCTTCTCGCCATGGGAAAAAGACGGTGCAAATAGCCTGAAACTTCGGACTCAATGGTGGAACTCATTCATCTGCCTTCTGCTCGTCAGGTGACCCCCACTCACCGTCAAACATGAACCGGAGATGTGCCAGGAACTATTTTAAGCCTAGCTCACAGGCGCGCGGATCTGGCGCTCTTACCGGGAGCCCTGGCAGGGAGACTCGACCTTGGCTTTGTCAGGAACTTCGCCTCTGTGTGCACCGTGACCGACTTGTCGAGGCGCCACCTGGGACGACGAAAGCCCCCCCAAAAAGAGCCTCTAGCCCACGTGTCACTCGGATGTTGCCTCCCACACCCACGAGTCACACCGTTAGCTGAGAATGTCTTTCGTGGTGAATCTCCCATAGGCCAGCGCCCCAAACACAGCGACATACCCGAGCTGAAGCAGGGCGTTGGACCCAAAACTGGAAAGCTCAATAGGTTGCCGGAGGATGTCGGCAAAATCCAGCCAATAATGAGTAAAGAGAAACTCGTGGAGCCAGGAAAACTGAGGAAGATTGTCCAGGATTTGGCTCACCCCACTGGTCACAAGCACCCCGGTCATGGCACCCACCGGGATAGTGGTCAAAGTGGAGATGAACAATCCAATGGCGAGCATCCCCGTCATGGACACCGTGGTGTAGAGGGCGACGAGCGCCATTCTTCCCAGGGCTTCTGGCACACCAATAACATCCCCGCTCAGCAGCGTCACGGGTCCAATCGGGAACAAAATTGCGCCAATCAGTGCTCCCGCCACCATCAGAATAAACGTGCCTGCAATCGTGAAGGCAATCGTCCCCAGGTACTTGACAATGAGGAGCCTCAGGCGACTCACCGGTGCGATCAGGAGATAGCGCAGAGTGCCCTGGCCCGCTTCACCGGCAATGGTGTCACCCGACACGACCGAAATGGTCAGAGGCAAGAACAAAGGCATGGCCAGGAGCATCGCCGTAAACCCCGTGAACAGGCCGTTTTGGGTGACCCGGTCTAAGAACGGCGGTCCCTCTCCGGGTGCCAATCGGTCAGAACTCAACGCGACGGCGAGGGCCAAAAGAATGGGAATCAAGGCGATGGCCGCCAACATTGCCCACGTGCGCCGACGGGTGAACATGACCTGAAGCTCAGAGAGCATCAGGGACCAACTTACGGATCTAGCGAACAACCTCGAAGCCTTCCCCCGTGAGTTCAACAAAATACTCTTCAAGATTGGGGCGCTCGAGTCGTATCTCGCTGACGCGAATCTTCTCCTTCACCAGTACCTCGTTAAGTAGCCCCACATCAATCGTTAGTGGGACCGATGCGGTGAGCGTATTTCCCTTGACGATGATGGGCGCCACACCGTGCTTCGTGAGAACCTCAATCGAGGCATCAACCTGGTCAACCTCAAGGATTAACCGAGTCTCTCCTCGGGACTGCAGCTCGGCCAAGGAGCCCTGCGCGACGATAGAGCCTGCGGACATGACAGCCACATGTGTACAGAGTTGCTCAATTTCGAGAAGAAGATGACTCGACAGGAAAATGGTGATTCCCTCCGCTGCCAAAGATCGGACCAAGTTTCGTACTTCCCGGGTTCCCTGCGGGTCAAGACCGTTCGTCGGTTCGTCAAGAATCAGCAGCTCTCGAGGCCTCAAAAGTGCGTTAGCAAGACCAAGACGTTGCTTCATTCCCAGAGAATAGGCGCCGGCTTTCTTCGAGGCCGCGTTTGTTAGCCCCACCCGCTCCAATGCCACCTGCACCCTTTCGCGGCGAGTGCGTGGGTCGGCAGTCTTATCTGCAGAGTCCATTCGTATCAGGTTGTCTCGCCCTGAAAGGTAGGGGTAAAAAGCAGGGCCCTCCACCAGAGCGCCCACCCTAGGCAGAGTCTGTTCGAGATCGTCGGGGATTTTCTGCCCCAACACCAAGATGTCACCTTCGGTTGCTTCGGCAAGACCTAAGAGCATCCGAATGGTGGTGGTTTTGCCACAACCATTCGGGCCGAGGAACCCAAAAACAGATCCGCGGGGCACGCTCAACGAAATTGCGTCGACCGCTTTTTCTCCCCCAAAGCTCTTGGTGAGGCCTATCGTCTCAATGGCGAGCGGAAGCGCACCTGACACCTAGCGTGCCGCTACATCCAACAGGTAAGAAACTGAGACGGCTCCTGCGAACACCTCACCACTGTCAGAGAGGAACACGTTCATTATCGGAGAAGAAAATACTTTTCCACCCTCAACCTCGGTCATGAAGCCGGAAAACAATTCTGTTTCCAACATCTCCAGAGGAATGTCCGCTGGCACAGAAGCGAAATACATCACGCTCTCCCAGTTGTCACCAATTTTTTCACCCACGGGGAGCCCCTCGGCTTCCCACTGTGCTTTGGCGTCTGCGGTGAGGCTCTCCAGCTCGGCTTCGCTCAGCTCGCGCCCCGCGTAGGAGGAACTGAGTTCGCGGAACGCTGCAGGAACTTCTTGAACTTCCACGGTTGTCCCCGCAGGAGGAGTGAACCTGAAAAGTCCGGCATCGGGGACATCAAAACTCAGCGAGGTGAACCCAATTTCAAACGCGGGCTCGCTCTGACCTACGGAGTAGATTTTCGCGTCAAGTGCCAGTCCGGTTTCGGAATCAACCGAGACGACGAAAGAATCAATGAGAGAAACTTCGGAGTTGGGAGTGCCCTTCAGCTGGTAAGCCGAACGTCCAGCGACCGAATGATCTTGGCCCACCGTCAGGACAGTGGAATCCCCCATTTCTTCCAGCAGGGAATCCACCAGTGCTTCAGGGCTAGCTACCGCTGCTTGCCACTCCAGAACTGACTGTTCGGACAGGGCGCGCGTTTCGGGGTCAAAAGTGCCGGTGAGCGCTTCAGCTTTTCCGGAGTCGTACCACCAGAATTCGTTTTTGTTAATGATGAGGTCGCGTTGGCTGAGCGGGTCAAGCATCTGAACTCGAATACCCAGTTCGGACGCGTACACACGCATCGTGTGCGTACCGGCAGCCAAAGCCACCAACTGGGTGATCGCGTTTTGCTCAATAAGCTGGGGAACAAACTCTTCAAAACCCTCGGGCATGGTCTCTGCCATGTCATCGACCATGTCTTGAGACATGAGTGAGCTCATTTCAAGAGCAGGTAAACCCATGTTGGACGTTTTGACGACCGTGCCTGAAAAACTCGTTACGTCAGAGTCCATCAGGAGAAGAACCTCTTGGGGAGTGAGATCGGGAAGGTCAACGGCCGTTGCCGGCGCTGCAAAAGCCAGTGAACCGAGCACAATGACCGAGGGAACGACAAGTGATGCCGTCCATTTTTTTGAAAACTTCACAGCGGAACTCCCTTAGATGTAGAGGGTTAAAGTCTAGACACGCAAGCTGGAAAGAGTCTGGGCTCAGCGCGCCTCAGCCCGGGGACACCCGTTACTTTGCAGCAGTCCCATTCTTCTTCGTCGCGTAGGTGAACACCCCAAGCGCAAGAACGAGCGCCCCTGCGCCAACGCCAAACGCCAAGACATCACCTGCCCGACTTGCATCCACCAGGACACCCACAAAAATCACCGCGATGATGGCGACCACAACGCCAATCAGCTTGGATTTTAAGTCTTCAAGGTCTCTAATGTGGAGCCACGCAGGCACCTCAATCTCACTGTCAACAAAAAGCTCATACAGGCCGTATCCGATCACGAGCAACACCGTGCCCAACAACAGCGCATCCACAGCGGTCAGCACGGAAACGACCGTGTCCTTCAGAGGGGTCCGATCCACAAAAACGGAAATTATCGACATGACAATCGCGAAAGATCCCTGCGCCATGAGTAATAGCGCCCCCAGTATCGACGCCAAAGCGGGAACGAAAACGCTATATCGTGTGAAACCCATGATTTTTCTCATGGGTAGATGTCTACCACTCGTGCGCCGCGTCACACCTCAGAAAAAACCAACCTGGCCAGCAACGAGGTCGTGAAGAGCCTGGTGGCCTACTGTCGCCCCCATGGGAGGAGGGTGTAGAGGCGGCAAGGGTAACGGTATATAGGAGGACTGTCAGCCCACCATTACTATGCTCTCACCCCATGGCCCCTGCCACAGTGGGCAGTTCTTTACGCATATTGGGGCAACATCCGATGGCGCACACACCCGGCCAGGGGCCCAGCGGGGACAGCGCTTTTTGTTCCTGCCCCTCAATCCGCTCCAAAATAAGGTCGGCAATTCCGTCGACAAAGGCCGGGTGAACGCCCGGTGTGGAAACTCGGACAAAGTCCATCTCTTCTGCCTCTGCCGTTTCCTTTGCCTCGTTGTCGAGATCCCAGATGACTTCAACATGGTCGCTGACAAAACCGATGGGAACGACCGCGACGGCTCGCTTGCCCGCTGCTTTTGCCTCACGAATAGCATCATTCACGTCTGGCTCGAGCCACGGAACTGCGGGGCTCCCACTGCGCGACTGATAGACCAGGTGATAGGCCGGAATCGCCCCGCCGGTGCGCGTGATGGCCCCCGCCATCACAATCTCAATGGCGGCTAGATGCTGAGCGGCGTAGGTACCCCCCGGGGTGTCGAACTCGGCACGTCGGGCAGGAGGGCCACTCGTTTCTCCCATCGAGTTGGGCACTGAATGAGTCGCAAACAACACCACCGTGTCCTCCGCTGGCGTACCCCGCTGGGCGAGCTCCTGGAGCTTTTCGGCCAGATCCTGGATAACCGGCTCGAGAAATCCGGGGTGATCAAAGTAGTGGCGCACTTTGTCGATGGTCATCTTTCCCAACAGACCCGCATCCTCCAAAGCACGGTGGAGGTTCTCGCGATATTGCCGACATCCTGAGTACGACGAATAGGCGGAGGTAACCCAGGCGAGCACAGTGCGGTGCCCGTCGTCATACATCTCACGAAGAACGTCGGCAAAATACGGCTCGCTGTTGCGATTGGCCCAGTAAATCGGGAGGTTAATTCCTCGGCCGGGAAGGTGCGCGCGCATGGCCTGAAGCAACTCGCGATTTTGAGCATTGATGGGGCTCACTCCCCCCAAAGCCATGTAGTGGTGGGAAACCTCGACGAGACGCTCGTAGGGAACCCCCCGTCCCGCAGTGACCCGCTCCAGATAAGGCATAACCTCATCGGGGCCTTCTGGGCCACCAAAAGAGGTCAACAAAATGGCGTCGTAGCTCATCGGTAAAGATTTCCTATCGTTTCAGTGTTAATGCGGCGACCCGTGAAAAACGGAACCTCTTCACGAACGTGCAGTCGGGCTGTGGTGTACCGAAGCTCACGCATCATGTCGACGATGTCGTGCAATTCGTCTGATTCCAACGCGAGAAGCCACTCGTAGTCACCCAGCCCAAAAGAGGCCACGGTGCTGGAAATGATCTGCGGGTACTGAGATCCCGCTTTTCCATGTTCAACAAGCATGTCCTGGCGCTCAGCTTCGGGGAGCAGGTACCACTCGTACGACCGGACAAAGGGATAAAAACACAACCATTTTGCAGGTTCTTTATCGAGCATGAACCCTGGGACGTGGCGTCGGTTGAATTCGGCTGGGCGATGTATTCCCATCCCCGACCAGGTGCGGGCAAAGTGTGAACCAAAAGTGTTGGCCTGGAAGACGCGCAACGCCTCTTGAACGGCTTCTGCCTCTAGAGCGTGCACCCACAACAAAAGATCCGCATCTCCTCGAAAACCCCGGATGTCGTAGGCGCCGCGGCATTCGATTCCTTTATCCCTCAGTGTTTCTAGGAACCCGTCAAAGGCCTCTTGCGCCTGCTCAGGGTGTGACAGAGGCCGCACCTGGTGAAACGCTGTCCAGTTGGTGTAGCGAATGGTGGTGTTAATGTGGTCAAAATCAGTCGACATGACGTGTTCCTTTCGTTGTGCGGTCTGCAGAGGTGACGACGCCGAGTACTCCGTTGCCGCTGAGATATGCGCCCTCTAGCGTCATGGCGTGCTCCGCGGAAACCTCCCGAACACGATTCACCGCGTCTGAGTACCCGAGCCCTGGGCGCACCAACGTGTCCGGCCACGTGGTCTCCACCACGGCCCTCACTGCCGAGCGCGCTACGCCATAGATTCGCTCGAGTCCGACGAAGGCGTGCTCAGTAAGGGAACCAGGGGGTATGACCCCATCTCGGCCGAAGCTAAAACGAATGATGTGCCGGTCCACGGGCAAGTGAGACCGCAGCCACTTCCATTTGCCATTCACATGGGTTGTTGCTTTTGTCTCTAGCCCCAAATCTGGAGCCAAGAGAGCCCCGGGGCCCAACGGCCACGCGGAGAGTTCTGACGAGTCGAGGCTGAGTGTGACAATGGCCGAGGGCACCGAGGTAAAAGGTTGAAGGGCTTGATTAACAGAAGTGATCGTGGTGGTCAGTGCGCGAGCAGCCGAGGGCCCAGTGGCAATGGTGACCTGTGGAGCGACATACGTGTGTCCCTCCGTTACTGCCTCCCACACGCCATCCTGGGAAGACAAGGAAAGAACTTTCGTGGATACCTCGATTGCGGCGCCTAAGGAAACCACCGAGCTCGCTAGTGCCTGGGTAACTCTGTGGAGACCCCCAGACAGGGTGGCGACTGCCGATCCCATCGAGGGGCCCTCGCCGCGCAGCTCACGGGCAGCAGACACGAGGCTCCCGGTGGTCTCTGCCCGAGACATGAGATCGCCGAACACCAGCTGCGCCGACACAGACTCTGCGGCACTGCTGTGCACACCGAGAATGAGAGGTTCCACCAGCCGATGCAAGAATTCTTCGCCAAGCCGGTCTCGAATGAGCTCTGACACGCTCCACTGAGACCACTGCGGGGGAATGGGCATGGCGTCAAGCTCTCTGGCCAACGCGAGCCCCTCAGTCGACACGACCCCGGCGATGTCCAAGCCATCCAGGTCCGCGGGAACACCCATCACTCCACGCGGCAAAGGGTAAGCACCTGATGCGGAGACAATACGAGGCGGCAGAGGCTCGGGATATTCCACAGAATCTGCAAGCCCCACACTGTCGAGAAATTCGAGGAAGGCGGGGGACACCGTGGAAAAAGCCTCCGCGCCGGCGTCCACTTCGACGCCGTCAATCAGCACTGAACTCAGCGCTCCCCCGATGCGCTCTGACGCTTCGAGGATGACGACACTGTCCCCCGCGAGACACGCTCGCTGGGCGGCAAGAAGTCCGGAAAGGCCCCCTCCAATGATGATGCGATCAACCTTCACGGAGTCACCTCATGCACCAGCTCGACAATTTTTGTCAATACATCCGGGTTGGTGTCTTTGGGCACACCGTGGCTGAGGTTCACGACGTGACCCGGTGCAACCTGGCCAGACTCGACCACCGCCAGGACATGATTTTTAAGTATGGGCCACTCAGCCTCCAGTAAGCCCACATCGATGTTGCCCTGGAGAGGAATTTTTCCGCCCAGAATCGTGTTCGCCTGCGCAAGAGTCAAGGCCCCGTCTACGCCCATCGCTGTGGCGCCGGCGGCCAACATCTCGGGCAGTATTGCGGCGGTTCCCACCCCAAAATGGAGCCGTGGAACGGGCTGCCCCGAGGAGTCCACCAGATGCTGAAGCTGAGAAAAAAGCCGCGTTGAATACGGTGCGGCGTAGCGCCGATATTCCTCAGCGGTGAGTTTGCCTGCCCAGGAATCAAAGACTTGAAGCACACTCGCCCCGGCCGTGACCTGGGCTTCGATAAAGACGGCCGTGATGTCCGCACACCACTCTAAAACTGTCGCCCACAGGTCGGGGTTCCCCGCCATCATGGCTCGAGATTTTGGCACGTCCCGTGAGGGCCCTCCTTCGACAAGATAGGAGGCCAAGGTAAAAGGGGCTCCGCCAAATGCCACCACAGGAGTAGCGCCCAGCTCTTCAACTACTGCCGCCATCGCCTCACGAATGGGCGCAAGTGCGTCGAAGTCCAGTGCTCGAAGGCCGTCGGCATCTCTGTTGGACGCTATCGGCGCTGCCACCACCGGCCCCACCCCCGCGACAATGTCGACATCAATGCCCGCGAGTAACAACGGCACCACAATGTCGGAAAAAAACACCGCCGCGTCCACACCGTGTCTTCGGACAGGCTGGAGGGTGATTTCCGCCGCGACTTCAGGGGTGAGACAGCTCTCTAACATCCCGTAGTTACTGCGCAGTGCGCGATATTCTGAAAGGGAACGACCGGCCTGGCGCATGAACCACACGGGGGTTCCCCGTGAGCGATCGGAGCGCAACTGTGACACCAGAGCTGACCGGGACGTAAGACCCGTCGACAGCGGATGGGTGCGAGGAACGCTCATCGCACCAGTGTGACGACCAGAAACGATTCGGGCCTGACAGAGTGTCAGCTGCGAATCACGACTTCGTCACTACGGTAACCACATGACTTTAGTTTTTGTGGGCACAGATTTTCGTGATGTCCCACAATCGCTTCTCGAAGCTGCAGAACGCCATGCTGACGCCGTGCGGGATGCCCTCGCAGCCCTGACCGACATCATCGACGGCGTCGTCGTCGTCGCAACATGCAGCCGTGCCGAAGTGTACGTCGATACCTCCGACGTTCCGAAAGCTCTTGACCGAATCATCACCAGCTTGTCCGAACATTTGGGCGAATCGCCAGAGATGATTGGGCAAGTCTTTCGCGTGCTCACAGGGCCCGCAGTTCCGCGTCACCTTTTCGCGGTGACAGCTGGTTTGGAGTCCATGGTGATTGGGGAGGCAGAAATCGCGGGCCAAATTCGATCAGCGCTTGCGGTGTCCCAATACAACGCGCACGCTAACAAAACGCTCAATCGGCTTTTTCAGCGCGCCCAACGCGTGTCCAGGAAGGTGTGGGCGAGCACCGATATTGGCCGTTCCGGCCGGTCCATTATTCACACCGCGCTGGCGCTCGCAGAAGAACACCTGGGCGGCCATCAGCCGCGTTCTGCTCTGGTCATTGGCACGGGCGCATATTCGAGAGTAATTGTGGCAGCTCTCAAGAAAAGGGGGCTGCACTCCATCCGGGTTTTTTCCCGATCGGGGCGAGCCCACGAATTTGCGGTGTCGCACAACATTGAGGCAATTACTGGCGAAGAGCTGCTCGATGTTCTCGCGGAGGTGGACTTCGTGATCAGCGCAAGTGGCCAACACGGCTACGTGTTGAGCCCGAACGACGTCCGCGATTCGCTTGCCCGCCGTCACAACACCGCAGCTTTGACGCTGATTGATGTAGCGCTCTCACCTGACATTGATCCGCGGGTGGCCCTGCTGGATGAGTGCACCCTCATCGCGTTAGAAACACTGCGCCAAGAAATCCCCCAGAAGCATTCCGAGTCGATTCGAGAAGCAGACATCATTATTGAGCGAGCAGCCGCAGAGTTCGAAGTGGAAGAGAAAGCTCGCGAGATGGACCCGATTGTGACCGCTTTGCGCTCACACATCAATGATCGGGTCGAACACGAATTGCGCTCTATCCGAGGCGGCACTGACGAATTCCCGGACATCAACCTGGAAAAGGCTGGTCGGCGGATAGCAAACGCCATTCTTCACACCCCGTCGATTCGCGCGAAGGAGTACGCCGCCCACGGGCAACAAGAAGAGTACCTCCGTGCGGTCAACCTGCTCTTTGGTCTCGAGGTACACCATCGTGGCGCACCTTAGGGTCGGAACGAGGGCGAGCCTCCTCGCACGAGCACAAACGCGACTGGTGATGGACCAACTAACAGAGCTTGTCCCAGAGCTCTCCTGGAGTGAACACTTGGTCACCACAGCGGGTGACCTCACGAGTGCACCGCTTTCGACTCTCACCACGCCCGGCATTTTTGTCTCAGCACTTCGTGACGAGCTGCTCCGCGGGACGGTGGACCTCATCGTGCACTCGATGAAGGATCTTCCCGCCAAGCCCCACCCAGACATTACCCTGGCTGCTGTTCCCGTCCGGGAAGATCCGAGGGATGTGCTGGTGTGCCACAGTGCCGAAACCCTTCATGCGCTCCCCCCCGGTTCGCGGGTGGGCACCTCGTCGCCTCGAAGGGAAGCGAGTGTTCGACGGGTGCGACCGGATCTGATCATTGAACCCATCAGAGGGAGCATCACAACACGCATCGAGAAAGTGATGCGAGGAGATTTTGACGCCACAATTCTTGCAAAAGCGGGCCTGGTTCGGGCCGGACTCACCGACAATATTCGCCAGGAGTTGGAAATGACAACATTTCTCCCTGCCCCTCGGCAGGGCGCTCTGGCAATCGAATGCAGAGCAGGCGATGAGGAGACCACTGCGCTTGCCAGGCTCATGGATGACCTGCCTGGTCGCGTGACCGCTTTTGCTGAACAAGCGGTGCTGATTGGGCTGGATGCTGGCTGTCATGTCGCCATCGGCGCCCATGCGCGCTGGGAGGGGGACGTCCTTGAACTTCACGCCGAATTGGCGGTGGCAGAAACAGGCGAGGCCGAGTTAGTGAGTGACCGGATGACATTGACAGACTCTCCACTCGACCAGGCGCAGTCGCTGGGGCTTGCCCTGGCGGAGCGACTGCTCGCCTTCCCGATGAGTCAGAAAGCTCTCACAGTATGAAGGTGTTGCTGATTCGACCGAACCGGAACGAGGCTGATCGCGAAGCCCTGATGGGAGTGGGAATCGAGTCGCTCACCGACCCGTATCTCGACATCTCTCAGGTCGAGAACCCCGAAGGAGCTCAGACCCTCCTGGAAGCGCTCCAGGCACCGACCGAAAAATGGCTCGTGATTACCTCACACAATGCTCTTCATTATTGGCAACACCAGCTCCGACCAGGCGCTATCGAAGAGGCCATTTCCTCCACACCAATGCGTTTTGCGGCCCTGGGTACACTCACCGCCGAAATATTGTCGGACATAGGCGGGCGTGACATTGTCATTCCCGACACGAACACTTCCGTGGGGTTAGCTGACCTGATTGGCCAGAACGAGCCCCAGGCGGTGGTGTTACCTTCTGGTTCTATTTCGATGAAATCGATTCCGAGAACGCTAATTCCCCGAGGTTTCGTGGTCCACGAAGAAGTTTTTTACCACACGCAACCCACCAGCAAAAAACCTCCCACCGCCGGGAAGCTTCGGGAAAACGGAATCGATGCGGTTCTGTTGCGCTCACCGAGTGCTGTGCGGATTTTTGTGGACCAAAACCCACAACTGGATGACTCGGTGGCTCTGGTGTGCGCGGGAAGAACTACCGCTAGGCAGCTGAAAAAACTGGGACACGAGGCCCAGCTCGTCTCCCCTGATCCTTCTCCAGGCTCGGTTGCACGCGCCCTGTCCCTCTTTATTCAGGAGCACCGATGATGAAACCCCAGGAGGGCGCAGTGTCCCTTCGTCCCCGACGGCTTCGAAGCACGAACGCCATGCGCTCCCTTGTGGCAGAAACCTCCCTCGAAGCCCGACAGCTGATGGCTCCGTTGTTTGTGCGTGAAGGCTTAGAGGCACCCCGGCCGATTGACTCTCTCCCGGGAGTCGTTCAGCACAGCCTGTCCAGCCTCCCCGGTGCTCTCCAGGAAGTCATCGACTCAGGCGTTAAATCGGTCATGCTCTTTGCCGTTCCTGAGGTGCGCGATGCGCTCGGCTCGATGGCGTCCCACCCGGAGGGAATCATTTCTCGAGCAGTCTCCGTGGCCGCAGAAACAGCGGGCTCCGAGTTGGTCATCGGGGCCGATGTGTGTCTTGATGAATTCACTTCCCACGGTCACTGTGGCGTCCTCACGAGTGACGGGGACGTCGACAACGACCAAACCGTCCTCGCGTATCAGGAGATGTCTGTGGCCTTGGCGAAGGCGGGCGCCGATCTTCTGGGCCTCAGCGGGATGATGGACGGTCAGGTCGGGGCTGTTCGACACGCACTGGATGACTCGGGCTTTAAGGGTGTCAGCATCCTCGCCTACGCGGCGAAATATGCGTCAAATTTCTACGGACCGTTCCGAGATGCCGTCGAATCCCCCCTCGAAGGGAACAGAAAAAAATACCAGATGGATTGGCGTAACAGGCGAGAAGCCCTGCGAGAGATTTCTCTGGATATCGAACAGGGAGCGGACATCGTGATGGTCAAACCAGCGGTGAGCTATCTGGATGTCATTAGGGATGCGAGCCAGATTGTGGATGTTCCGCTTGCGGCCTACATCGTCTCCGGTGAATATTCGATGATCGAGTTAGCCGCGAAGCATGGGCTTCTCGACCGAGAAGCCACCATATGGGAGACGCTCTTCGCGGTAAGAAGAGCGGGCGCAGACATTATCTGTACCTACTGGGCCGTCGAATTTGCCACCAAACTCAGCACAGGAGGTTTTCCCCTTGACTAACGTGTCGCTTTCCGAATCTTGGCATGCCCGAGCCCAACACTCGATTCCCGGAGGGGTGAGCTCCCCCGTGCGCGCTTTTAGCGCCGTGGGGGGAACTCCCCGTTATTTTGTGGACGGAAAAGGATCCACAGTTATCGACGTGGACGGAAACGAGTACGTCGACTTTGTGGGCTCATGGGGGCCCATGATTCTGGGTCACGCCCATCCCAGCGTCGTGGAGGCAGTGACGAGGGTGGCGCAATCATCATTTTCTTTTGGAGCTCCCCATACTCACGAAGTGTTGCTTGCCGAAGAAATCATCAGCCGGGTCGAGGCGGTGGACCGTGTTCGCTTCGTTTCCTCGGGAACCGAAGCGGTAATGACCGCCATTCGTCTCGCGCGCGCAGCAACGAAAAGAAACATCATCATCAAGTTTGCTGGCTGCTATCACGGTCACCTTGACAGCATGCTGGTTGCTGCCGGTTCAGGTGTTGCAACATTGGGAATGGCGGACTCACCCGGGGTCACCCGAGGGCAAGTGGAAGACACCCTGGTGTTGACGTATAACGACGTAGCCGGACTCACCGAGGCCTTTGCCACCCATGGAGAGAACATTGCCGCCATCATCACGGAATCAGCTGCGGCAAATATGGGGGTGGTCCCCCCCTCGGACGCTTTTACCCAGGCGATTTTTGAGCTCAGTGCCGCAGCGGGAGCGCTCGTAATCCTGGACGAAGTGATGACAGGTTTTCGAGTGTCAGAGGGAGGCTGGTGGAAAAAATTCCTGAGCGACAAGGGATGGAAGCCACAATTGTTTACGTTTGGGAAAGTCATTGGAGGCGGTTTACCTCTCGCAGCGGTGGGTGGCGCTGCCAAGGTCATGGATCTCCTTGCGCCACTGGGCCCGGTGTACCAGGCGGGAACACTCAGTGGTAACCCGGTGGCGACGATTGCCGGCCTCGAAACTCTCCGCAACCTCGATAGTGCCGCGTATGAGCGCCTTGATGAGACAGCGTCTCGCGCGGGCACTATTGTTTCTCAGGCTCTTCGCGAGTGCGGAGTAGAGCACACACTGCAAACGGCGGGAAACCTCTTTTCGGTATTTTTCACCGCCGACAGCGTGACAAATTTTGATCAGGCGAAAAGCCAATCTACTCAGAACTTTGCGACCTTCTTTCATGCCCTGTTAGACCACGGTGTCTCCGCACCGCCCTCGGCTTTCGAGTCCTGGTTTGTGTCCACCGCCCACACCCCAGACGATCTCCAGCGTCTCAGCGAAGCGGCAACACACGCGGCTCAACAAGTGGCTGCCTCTCAGGAGTGGCGAGGCTAAGTCCCAGATAGTTTCCCTATGATGGGCGCGTGAGTTACCACCCTGTTTCTGACGAGCGCCAAGAGTCAATCGTTCTTGTCGCTCTTGAGTTATTGGCTGTGGGTGGGCCTCAAGCCGTCACCATGAAGGCGGTTGCACAGAAGACAGGGCTTTCTCGGCCCGCGATTTACCAGTACTTTTCTTCCAGCTCCCATATTCTCGCCGAGCTGGTGATCAACGAAATGGCCGATCTCACCAATGCTCTGGAGAATCTTCTCCGTGAGGTGAAGGACCCTTTAGAGAAAGTCCGGGTGTGGGTTCACTACTCTCTGGTGCATCTCTCCACAACAGACCATGCGCTGATTCAGGAAATTTCTCGGCAGTATCTTCCCGACGATCAACGCGGAGTGATTCGCGCACTCCACGGCCTCCTTATGGGCACGATTATTGAACCGCTGGAGGCTCTCGACATCGAGGATGCTCCCTCCGTATGTGGGCTCATTTATGGCCTGGTGGCTGCTGCAGCGCAGCGAATTCTCGAGGGGTCGCAGTTTCTCACCGAAGCAAAACTCTTAGAGGGTTTCCTAGAGGCAGGACTTACCCGCCACACCGGCTCGAGCACCGCGAGCTAGGCTCTAGACCTCCGTCGGCCTCGTCGTTCATTGAGCACGCATGCGTGCTCACGCAGAGACAGCGAGCCGGGGTATATCTATCGTGTCAAGTAAAGCGGCTACGCCCGCCACGGAATAACCATTCCGACAGCTATTCCGATGGCGAACACCGCCGTCCCGATTGTGATCACGAGTGAAGCTTTCAGTGGCTTCACCCCTCCCGCTACAGCGATCGCGGCTGCAAATTGAGTTCCAATAAACAGAGGGCCAAAGATTGCAAGCCAATAGACCCCATGTTTTTCGAATGCGGCCTGCGCTCTCACAAATCTCGGCGATTCACCCGATTTACCCTTCTTGAGGCGCCGACGCAGTAAATACTCTCTGATCTGCGAGCC
>Ga0209491_10005637_pt1 | contig 18142 bp, 14 predicted proteins | sample BON02_FD_187213 | JGI IMG/M metagenome (GOLD analysis project Ga0209491, IMG submission 187213) | Freshwater microbial communities from Lake Bonney liftoff mats and glacier meltwater in Antarctica - BON-02 (SPAdes) (version 2) | ecosystem: Environmental > Aquatic > Freshwater > Ice > Glacier...
GTACGGGGGACGCTTGGAAGTAGGTTTGGGATTGGGTTTTGGATTCATCAAGAAACTCCGTGGTTGGGGAAGAAGAACTTCACACAAAACAAAGAGTCAATGATGCTTAAAAAAAGCTGGCAACCGTCTGGTTCACCCGCTACAATATCAAAAACATCCCCCGCCGCCCTAGCGGCTTACTTGAACCAACGGATGAACCAGAGCCGATTACGCCTTCCGGTAATTTCTTGATACAATTGAACGACGGACCGAATGGGTCGGCCCGGTTACGCCAGACGTTATCCCGCTTGCCTTATATGACAATGGTAAATTTCGGTCTTCGGTTTCTGCTTCAGGCTGTGTTCGCCACGGCGCTCTTAATTGCTTCCTTTCTAGTTTTCGGGTAATCGGCTTGGCTTGTGGATTACGAAACAGCATCAAAACTTGCGCTGCCGTCCGCAAGCGCACGGGACACAATACTTGAGAATCACAAAAAGGAAATCGTCGATGCCCGAACCGACACGGCGTTTCTTGACGCTTGCTACATAGGCGGGTGGAACCGATGCATAGAAAATTTCCTTCGAGACCACGAAAATTTCGAATGGGATTACGACTGGTTGAAAACAAATGAGCCATATCGACTTGGTGGCAATATGACTGACACAGATCGAGTTGCTGGAAAGGCTAGCTGGAACAATGCCAGTGACTCACTGAAACACGCCATGAAAATCGACGATGAACAGGAATTGCGGTCTAGCTTCTACCGATTCAACCGGAATTACATTGGGTTGCTTGCTGGATTCGCGTTCTTTACAATTGGTGTTTTGAGAACGACAACGATGTCCACTCCGAAGAACGCGTTTTACTAAAATGATGCACCGAGGTCGCTTTGATCTTGTCGGCTACAAACATTTTAACTATCAAAACACGGACTTGGTTCGCAGAGGGCGGAACGCTTTGGTTCCAACGCTTTGGTTCCAACGCTTTGGTTCCAACGCTTTGGTGATCTCGGTTCGTTATGCCGCGATGCCTACATGGAGCACGACTTGCAACAACGAAACTCTGATCCGCCGTTCCTTGGTGCTAATGATGTGCGCTGGCGTTGTAACGGGCTGCGGTACGACTGCCACGCCAGTGGCGCCTAGAGCGCAAGCCGTTTCGGGCATGACGCGAGATCGGACCAGTGAGACCATGCTCAAATGGAAGGAAGGACTCGGCATTATGCTCCTTGACCAATGCGAGGTTCACAGCATGAGCGGCTCCGACATACTGGCGAACCGGTTCGACGCACAGGCGACGCTCAGGCGACGCTCAGGCGACGCTCAGGCGACGCTCAGGCGACGCTCATTGGCGGGACAAAGATTCCAATGAATGGCAAGACGGCTATGAATGGCAACTCGCAACAAGCGATGGTCGAATGGCTGTGTTTACTATCAACAACGTAAAATATGATCTTGCAGAGGGTGCGGTCTTTCGCATTGACAACGACGGTAGTGATACCACAGTCAACCAACTCAGCAATGATCTTTCCAATGTTCAGCCTGACAGAACCTCGTGCAGTAACTTTGTCACCGCCGATCCTACACTCACGAAACCTACGGAAGAATCGACCGCTGAATAGTGGAAACACGGGATAACCAGGCGATGAACGGGGAACCGCTGACAGGGCGTTTACCAATGGACGAGCACCCGCGGCGGCCCGGTTATCGCAGACGTTCGTTGGATCAAACATGGTTAGGTCACTTTAATACAAAGGAGTATGAGTGTGAACGGCAATCGACCATTACGTGGTGCTCAGTGCTTTCAGGCATCGTTGTGTGGATTAGAACCTGTGCTGTGGAAGGTGGTGATAGGTGTAAGCTGTCCCAAATGCACTGGAGATTCCGACGTGGGCTCTCTTCTAGGAGGCGGCGTTGTGATCCGTTGCCGTAAATGTGAATGGTCCACGAATCTTCTTGGAGTCGATCTAGCAACTTTGCAAGGTGAGGTTCTGAAAGAGGGAGCTCGGCGAATTGGGGAAGCGAATCCAAACGAACAACAACCGGAGTGACAATGCCATCGTCGCCATCGCGGAAGACGATTTTGTATGTCACTACCTGATTGCTATAAGCGTAATGCTTTGCTGGATTGCGTGTTTCCCTTGGCATGAATCCCACCAATGGAATGATCGCAAGGTCGCGCAAGGCGACGGACGCCTATCATCACCTGCGCGCCTGGCTCTGGTATTTCTCTGCTATCATCACCTGCGCGCCTGGCACTGGTATTTGTGCTCGGACGGAATTGATTAGTGTGCGATTAGCGGCGATTAACGTTCCCAAAAACATGGCTGCGCCGAACACTAATCTTCTCTAATGCAACACTAATCGGCACGGACGCCTATCATCACCTGCGCGCCTGGCTCTGGTATTGTGCTGCGGACCATGGCTGTGGATGCGGATTTCGCAAGGAACACGGATCGATGTCAGATGACGCTGAACCGATTAGGTCTACGACAGATAATCATGCAAGACTGCGAGAATACCTTTCGTCCTGTCTGGTCGACGCAACGTCTATGGAACGGTATAGTGTTTGCAGTGGTGACGAAGAATTCCCGCGACAACAGGATCGAACCTTACGGCTTGCCGAAATTGTCTCCGCCGAATTTGAGTTTCTGGAACGCCAGCGAACAATCGTGATATCCGACCCGAATAATGCGTGAAGACAAAGCGATGCACCTAAGCTGGATCGCTCTTGGTCGCTGCAAACACTTTAATAATCAATACACTGACTTGGTTCGCTGGTGGACGTTCGCTTCGGTTCCGTCGTCTGGGTGATCTTGGTCGTTATCCGGCGAGATGAGACTGTGTTGAAAAGACACCGGATTCTTGGATTTGACATTGCACGAGCATTCGCGATGTTTGGGATGGTTGCCGTTAACTTCAAGGTCGTAATGGGGGCTGATGGCAAGGGGCCCGAATGGCTGGTATTTGCTGCGAGCCTTTTGAATGGGCGAGCTGCGGCGACGTTTGTGGTACTGGCTGGTATTGGTATCTCGCTGATGACGAACAAGGCCCGTTTGGCATCAAATGTCGATCAGACTGGGAAACACCGCGAAATTCTTTTGAAACGCGCTTTATTCTTGTTCGTCGTGGGTTTGCTTTACACGCCGATTTGGCCTGCTGACATTCTTCATTTTTACGGCGTCTACATTGCGATTGCCGTGATGTTTCTGACCGTGAGTACGCGTACGCTTGTTGTGATTACCGGTACAACCACGTTCCTTTTTTTGGTGTTTCTATTCTTCTTCGACTACGAGCGAGGGTGGAATTGGGAGACCTTGCAGTATGCCGAGTTCTGGACGATGGGCGGCATGTTCCGTCACATATTCTTCAATGGGTTTCATCCTGTTTTGCCTTGGCTATCTTTTTTGACTTTTGGAATGGTGATGGGGCGATCAAATTTTGCTGAATCGTTAATTCGTCGTCGATGGCTGGTGTTTGGCATCTTCATGACAATTATCGCAGAAACCGGAAGCTGGTTGTTGATTGAATCGCTGTCCACGAACGCTGGGGCCTTAGATCGCGAAACGATTTCTAGTGTTTTCGGGACTGCTCCAATGCCGCCGATGCCGCTTTACATGTTCGCAGGAATCGGTGTCGCGTGCATCGTGATTTCATTATCTGTGTCGCTCGGCGAAATCTCTTCGGCAAAAAAAATCTTGAGTCCGCTGATATCGACTGGGCAAATTGCATTAACGCTTTACGTTGCTCATGTCGTTATTGGAATGGGCATATTAGAATCTCTTGGTCGCCTTGATAACCAAACGCTACCGTTCGCTTTGAGCAGTGCGGTTGTGTTCTGCGTTTTAGCAGTGGTGTTCGCACATTTCTGGGCTGCCCGATTCGACCGCGGTCCGCTTGAGGCCATCATGCGACGAATCACGGGATAAATCGGGTCCGTGCCATCCTCGCGGACGACCCTCCCGAAACCACTAAGCAGGCGGGTCCGCACTAGGCGGTTCCTGGAAGCGGAGCACGGTCACACCAGAGTTGCTTGAGCGAAAGCCGTCCTAATTTTTCGTGCAGTGATTTGCTATTCATCGCAAATCGCATCGCTGGCGTTCTCGAGAGACGCCAGTAGCTTTTACGACTGATCGCGTGTTTGATCGCGTGTTTGATCTTGAAGTCGAGACTCACTCCCAGACGCACAAGGGTGCGCGCCGCTCTGGCGATTCGGTTCACCTTCTTACCAGGACGCCGCCACTGGCCGTCAGCCGGGAATCTCGGGTCCAGAAGCACATCCGAATCAGGCGGCGAATCCAGCCGTCCAATTTGTCGATTAAATCAAACGATTGACACCATCCGAAGTAACCTGTCCAGCCTCGCACATAGCGATTGAGGTCGGTCAAACGACACTGCATTGAAACTCCGCAGTTTGCGACCGCTGAGTTTTTTGACACGTCGTTTGAAGACAGGCAGTTTCTTCGGAGCGATGGTGATCGACACACGCATGCCCGTAAAGGTAAACCCCAGATACTTGTAGTCTCGGGATAGTCTCACGCCGCTCTTGTCCTCCGATCAGTCGCAGCAAACGCACGTCAGTTGACTTCGAACCTTTTTAGATTTTCGTGTATTTCGTGTATTTCGCGTATTTCGCGTATTTCGCCGTAATCACTTCCCTGTTTTGACGATCGATGTGCGGACAAATTTACAACCGCGAAAGAAGCGAAAAGAAGCGAAAAGACTGGACGGATCGTTGGATGAAGCATGGTTTACTAATCGCAACTTCGCGAAAGTTAAAGAGTCGGTGGTGTTTAGAAAACGATGGCACCCGCCTACGCGACACGCTAGAATGTTACGGGCACCCCGCCGCCCTTGGCTTCCTTGAGCGAACGCTTGCACTAGAAGCGGTGCGTCCGAGTCAGAATACGAAATCGATTGAACCCTAATTGGCCGCTCCTGGCGAAAGCGAATTGTTCTGTCGGAAAATACTTGAGATCATTCTGATACTTGAGATCATTCTTGGGTATCAGAAAATTTTTACCAGTCGCCACCACATTCCAAGACGATCTCGATCGGGTGCTGGCCGGGGAGTCGGTGTTTGGGCCGAAGATGTCAAAGAATTCGAAGATCATGGATTCCCAGCGGTTTGAAGACTTTCCAAAGGAGAAGTCAAGAGAAAGCCTGATCGACGATATCGCCCAGGCGCTGGAGAAGAACATCAAGGCGTCTTGCGAGTCTGGACACAACGTGATCTTCGCTTCAATCGCGTCGCATCACCGGCACCTGCGACTGTGGCGAAACCTGCCAAACGTAGCCGATGCATTGGGTCCAGAACTTTTTTTAGAGTTTAGCCCTTAGACCTCCGACTACTGGATCTCCGGCAAGGTTTCCTACGACCGCGCCCTGCTGACGCACCGCGTGAAAACTATGTTCGGTTTCGACGCGTTAACGGAAGCGATCGACGATGATCGTAAAGAAAGGCTGGCTTACCCAAAGCTGCGTTACCTGATGCAGTAATCTAGACCAAGGAATCACGAGTACCCAAGGACACGTCGATCCAGGCGGCTGCTCCACCACGATTCGAAAATTACATGAACCGTCCTCGAAAGCGTCACGGTGATCAAGAACTGATTTCCTTCTCTATTGATATCAAAAAAATAGATCCCAACTTTCACCTTACAGTCAGCCGATTAATGATTCGCCATCTGATATTCGTACTTACTACATCGCTGATATTCGTTGTCAGTGCTTTTGCCCAAGAAGATACTCGCGAAGTATTTGAGGTTGAAATCAATGCCAGCGTTGATGATATCTGGGACGCATTCACGACCACCGAGGGCCTAAAGTCTTGGGTTGCACCACTTGCGGACATCGACTTCAAGGTGGGCGGTAAATGGCGTGCGAATTACAACAAGGAGGGTGCACTTGGTGATGCTACGACAATTGTAAACACAATTCTCTGCTACGACCCCAAACGCATGATTTCGCTAAAAGCGACCGGCTTTCCCGAGGGCTTTGAATATGAAGATGCTGCAAAGGAAATGTGGTCCGTCTTCTATTTTACCCCCGTTTCTGATTCCACAACTAAAATCAAAGTCGTCGGCCTTGGCTACAACGACTCGGAGCAGTCAAAGAAGATGCGGACGTACTTTAAGGCGGCGAACAAGTATTCCATGGATCAGCTCATCACTGCGCTGAAGAAAAAGCAACAAACCACGAATGACGGAAACCAGTAAGACTTTGGCATCGCAGAGTGGTGGTAGAAACGCCGCCGCTGTTCAAGGCATTGGTTGAAATCTTGAATGGGTCGAGGTAGACGATTGTTACTTCGCGTTTTTGATTTCTAGCAGTTCGATTGGGGTTCCTGTTCAAGTGGGTATGCCGTGTTCAGTCGTTTTTGGCAGTAGTCCACCAGTCATGGGTGATCGCAGACCAACTTGGTTAACGCTCTGGCCGGTTGAATCATTCGAACGAAAACAATGCGGTGAAGGCGGGTTGCGGATGTTCCGTTTCCTAGTCTGCTAGTAACCCAGACGCCCGTGCTGGGTTACTTCCGATACTATCTCTGGAATTATGATGCTCAAGCTACTCACACTGATCTGCCTTTTCGCCAGTTTTGAAACTGCGGTTACAGATGAAACGATGGTTGCGATACGTGGTACTTCCAGCAGTACAGAAGCACCCCACGGGAATGGAAACGTTTACGGCGCTGACATTGTTCGCGATGGCGATCAACTGCTCATGTACTACGGAGGGCAGGGCCGCGACGGCCATGATCGAATTCATCTCGCAACATCCATGGATGGCAAGACTTGGACGACCGTTGGAGTCGTTTTTGCACCCGAAGGAATAAACCATGTGAACGATCCATCGGTTGTCGTCGTCAAGGACAATTTCTACATGTACTACACCCGTGCCGAAGCGGGCGTTACCGACACAATCGGACTGGCCACATCTGCTGATGGCCGCAAATGGGAAGATCAGGGAACCGTCTTGGCACCGAGTGAAAAGCCCGCGTGGGATTCATTGCTGGTGGGGCGTCCTAGCGTTATTTACGAGGGTTCACAATTTCAGATGTGGTTTGATGGACGCGCGGACTTACCCATTGGAGCACCTGATGCGTTCGCTCCCCAATCACCCACTTCCCAACGCTACGTCGGGTACGCAGTGTCAGCAAATGGTGTTAAATGGGAACGTCGACTTGACCATGTGTTCGCAAAGGATGCAGGCGGCATCCATGTATCTCGCGTCGATGACGAATTGATCATGTTGATCGAATCCCGTGACGGCACCAAGTACGCAACAAGTGACAATGGTCTAACTTGGCGTGACCAAGGCTTGTTGGCACAAAAAGACGATCGTAATTCACCTTACGGTCATGTCACGCCGTTCTTGTTTCGCTCGGCTGATCAATACATTCTCTATTTCGGAGCCGCAAAATCCGAACATTGGAATCACAATTCAATCATGCGTCAGCCAGTTCGAATTCCCGCCGACAATTCCCCGCCCACACTGCCGAGCGACGACAATCTAATGCACCCCGAGCGGTGAAGTCGGGCGTTTGGAAAACGGACAAACTCTTGTCGCTGCCAGCTGATGCGTATCGTTCTGCCATTCTGCTAACTCGAGGGTCGAACCATTGCTGAAGCACCATTGCTGAAGCACCATTGATGAAGCACCATTGATGAAGCACCATTGATGAAGCACCATTGGCTTGTGCAATTGATTGAAACGTCTCGACGCCCACTTGGCTTCCAACCTTGGACGGAAGGCAGGACCTTTGTATCGAGTTTCAATGTCAATGATAGTGTGTTCCATTTTCGTGCGTAAAAGTTGCGTGAAGTGAATTAAATTGATGTCTGCCTAAATTATTATACGGACGATTCTGAAACTGACTATCAAAAAATAAACCCTTGTTACCAGATTGAATTCCACTAAAGTAAAAGCTAATCTAGCGTCTTTAAAAGCTATTACCATGGGGTCCAAGATGCAGTGCGAAATCCAATCGATGCTGCTCGGCGGCAAAAAAAGTTTTCTACTCCTGCCCAAACTGCAACGATCGACTTGCTAGTCCTCTGACGGATGCAGTCGAGGGCAATCAGATGCCCAGATGCCTGGATGCCTAAGCCTAGTCCGTGGGATACCTGCCGTCCCCCCAGGTGCCCATCGGTCCACAAGATCGTCCGATGGCTGCCCCTCCCAATTAAAATCCTTGCCCCTTGGGTATTGCCTCCACTTTAGGGTATCAGACAATCGATGGATGGGCACCAATGGGGGAGCCTGCATTTACGACGGAAAGGCGTTGAACAATATTTCACAGAAGGACGGCCTACCTAATGACGCGGTCCATCGTATCCTTGAAGATAAGTCGGGCAACCTTTGGTTTGGGACGACTCATCAAGGAATAAGTCGGTTTGACGGTAAAGAGTTTAAGAACTTTACCGAAGAAGGAATAGTTGAGGGCAAGGAGATTTGGTGCATTCACGAAGACCATTTAGGGAACGTCTGGTTCTCGGGCAAACGTTTTGGATTGTACCGATACGATGGAAATTCATTCACTAATTTTGATGAGAAGGACGGCATGGTTTCTGCTGGCCTGATGTCTATCTTTGAAGACAAAAGTGGACGACTATGGCTTGGCGGAGTGCAAGGTCTTTTTCGGTATGACGGTAAGTCATTCGTCCGCGTCACAAGAGATGGACCTTGGCGGTAGTAGTAGAAACAAACCAATGGGGAGCGGTCGGACAAACCAATCGAGGTTTGGCAGAGCAGGGTGAGGGCAGTAGCGTGGCCGATGTTTAAAGTTTTCGTTTCAATGGCACGGATGGGGCGGCACACCCTAGGTCGTGGCGTTCGAGAAAAGCGAGGATTTGGCGGCGAAAAACTGGAAAGACTTGAAAAGGATCCGGTACAGGACTGTCGCGTATTTCGTTTCTTTCGCGGTTGAGGAATTCGCGCTGGTTGCCTGGCCGGCTTGCGAGTCCCTTGGCTTGAAATTTCGTGTTTAGGTCAAGAGACGCCCGGCACGGTTTGTTCGATGGGTGGTGGCGTTTTTGAATGGTCAAGCTAAAACTGCGGACAACACGAAAGCGATCCGGAGTAGAAAATTCGCGTGTTTCGCGGCTCAGAAGTCGTTCTGTTTAGCCAAGATCGGGGACGTGAAAATCTGTCGTTGCACGAACGTGTGCGATTGAGTCATCGCGTGGATTCGTGTTGACGGATTATTGGGCGTTGCCTGATAGATATGGTTTGTTCTTGGTGTGGATTGTGTTTTTGCCGTTGGCGGTGTGCACTTAATGGGTTCGCCAAGGTTGTTTTAGGTAATTACGATCGAAGTATCAAACATGCAATCCGTGGGAACTTGACCGCCGCAGTAACGTGCAATGGACTGAAAGGGATAGTGTACTGTGGTTGACTAGTCGCGATTGAATTCGATCCAGGGTATACTCTCGTAATTATTTCCAATTAGAGGTTGGCAACGTTCATTGTCGGCTGGGTCAATTTAGCCGTGATGCCTCTGATGGCAACTTAAACCCGATGCAGGAAACATGCCTCAACGCCACCGAATTCAATTCCCACCAAACGCTGCCAAGAACCTTGAACAAGATGAGGTTACGTTTCATGTGGTGGAGGGTGACCGCCGCCTGAAACTACGGTTTCATGATTATGACCAAATCTACCTGCGCCCTGGATTGTATGAGCAGGTGTTCTATGATCGGCTGAAGTGTACATCCCCGAAGAAGGTTGGTGAACTTCTTAAACGCACCTTGGATGCCAGTGAACAGAACTTCACCGAGTTGCGGGTTCTGGATTTGGGCGCCGGCAATGGCATGATGGGCGAGGTCATGAAGTCCTACGGTGTCGCTAGGCTGATTGGTGCTGACATCATTCCAGAGGCGAAAGATGCATGTTATCGCGATCGTCCGGGAATTTACGATGAATACTATGTCGCGGATTTCACGAACTTGAAACCTGAGTTGAGTGAAGAGATTTCAGAGTGGTCGATTGACTGTCTTACCTCGGTTGCGGCTTTAGGGTTTGGCGACATCCCGCCAAAGGCATTCTTCCAATCGCTTCAATTTGTTGCCGATGGCGGTTGGGTCGCTTTTAACATCAAAGAGACCTTTCTGGACAGGACAGACACCTCGGGTTTCTCCCGCTTTATTCGAGAATTGATTTTCTCTAAGTACTTGGATATTCATCATATCGAACGGTACCGCCATCGATTATCCATGGAGGGTGCACCGTTGTACTATTTCGCTTTGGTTGCTCAGAAAACCACGAAAATCCCAGCGGACTTCCTCCAGTCAAACGCAATTGAATCATAACAGTCCGAATCATAACAGTCCGAATCAAAGCTGTGCAGCGAAAAAGTGATGACCAAACCGCAGCGGAACTGTGGGGAATTCAGGCATGAACTTGACCGATCGCGAGTCTGTAGATCGTGGTCGATCGAATATTGCTTAAGCTATCCGGCTTTGGATTCATCAAGCTTCTTAAAGACTTCAATTAGTTGCTGTGAAACAACATATCGTCCATAGTGCACTGGTTGTTCGCGAGTACGACAAAGCAATTGACTGTTTCACGAAAACATTGGACTTCGCGTTAGTGGAAGACACTTACATATCGCAGCAAGATAGGCGTTGGGTATTGGTGGCGCCGCCCAATTCCGACGGGGTAATGCGACTGCTTGCTCGAGCGACTTCGGAAGATTAGCGTGCTTGGATAGGAAATCAGTCCGGTGGCTGCGTTTTCCTGTTTCTCTACACGGACGATTTCTGGTGTGACTGTGGAAGTGAATTTGGAACGATGCGTGACCGAGAAGTAACGTTTGTTCGGGAGCCCAAAGCAGAGAGCAACGGGACCGTTGCCGTTTTTCAGGACCTATACGGAAATCTTGGGGATCTTCTACAACCAAGCGGCTAAGTTCTTGACGCGTATCTTTAAGTGATCTCCTGCGGTCCTGGTAAAGAGGTTCGTCGTCCATCGCAACAGGTTAGTGTTTACCCGTTGGATGTTGTCCGTTGACAAAAAGCTACACGTTGTTGTAGCGTTGGCGATGTTAGAGGGTTGCGGAATGGCACATGCAACGACTTCGCTGAATTTGGTATTGGTTACAATAAGTATTGCGGGTGGTTTGCCGGCGATGCAATTTTGAATTACGGATGGTTATGTCAAAAAAGAAGTTGACGGGAATGTTGGGTTGGTGGATCGGAGGGATGACCTCGATTTTGGTTGCAGTCAACTTTTGTATGGCCGAGACGACTCAGGCTTGGCTGATTCTGAGTGTCGTTTTTTCACTGTTGTTCTCGTGCGTCGCTGTTTGGCTTTGTTTGTATTCGCTGATATTTACTAACGTCCGGGTGGCCTTAGTGGCCATTGCCGGGATTGCTGTCATTCTGTCTACGCTGACAAAAAATTTGCCGGCGATGTTACGGTTTAACGCCGCAAAATCACAGTTAGAACGGATTGTTGAAGACGTAAGTGGAGGCAAGGAAGTTAGTACCCCGTTTTGGGTGGGAACTTACCTTGTGAAAGAACTGGAAGTCACTAAAACAGGCGAATTACTTTTGTGGACAGCGCTTCATCCTAACGGTAACACTGGCTTGGTGTTCACTACCAGCACGCCGAAGCTAAACATCATGACGAAAGTGCAACTGGACGAACATTGGTACTTGGTATGCGTTGATTAGTCATTAGGGAAGCCACAAAAGTAATGGTTTAGGGTCAGGTTGGGAATGTCCTGCACCCAGCGGAGACTCGGCACGAGCCTATCGGTAGGAGCGGGGAAGTGATGTTATAGCAGCGAATTCACTCTAGCTATGCTGCTGAACGACTGTCGGTCAGGGCCCCCGAGGTTCACTGCTTGTTGGCGTTTGGGTTTTTGGTTGGTCCTGGATTCTGGGTTGGCGTGTGTGGGTTGTGGGGCAATTGTGCGGGTTCCAACGGATAGTCAATTTTCAAGGCAGGCCGTGTTCGGCGTAATCGATACGTCCGAATTTTAAGTCCGAATCGCCAAACTACGGTTCTTTTACCTAAATGCGGCAGTAGGAAGCAAACTTCCTGATCGTAACACTAGCGGTCAAATTCTCTAATTCACTTAAACGTGCAAGTCCGATGACCTAGTGCAGATGGAAAGTCTACGCACGTTAGCAATGCGTCGACTTTCAATCAGTAACGCTCCTGACACCTTAATCGTTCACCAGCCGCCCAGCCTTCAGGCGTTTGGCATGACACCGCCGAATGATCGGAACGATATCGAATCAGAAGCATGACAAAAGCCATCGACTTAATGCTTGGCTGTCCAGTTTCTGAGAAGTGATTGGCCAAAACTATTTGGTCTGGGAATCATGTTCGCAGCGACCGGGCAAACTTGGGAAACGCACGATGGCAATTAAACGAAATCGAACCGTTATCACAAAAACAAGTTTGGCAAAAACAGTACTACGTAATTTCAGCGCCTTCGTCCAACAGGGAATGTTGGATCCCACCTGCAAGATTTTGCGGAGGCAAACTACATCGCATCTGGATTGCGATCACCCTGCCGGCCTCCACAAATGGCCAGAAATTACGATAACATACATTTAAGGAACTACGACATGCGACATCCACTGGCTTTTGGTGTCATCAGCGCATTGCTTGCGACTGGCTTTGTTTGGATTGTGTCATCGAACGTGAAACCTGTAAAATCGCTTCCCTTGAAGGAAACGATCCAGCCGGCGTCCGCTTTGCCGGCCTCCTACTCGATTGCAAAATCTGATGCGACTATTAATGCCGAAGCGGCTAAGCAAAATGTTCAACGGGCTGCCAAGCGAACCGTAGAGATCGGCACTGGCAGATCCGAAGCGATTTCAAGTTCGTCCCGGTTGTGGCGGAAAAAGCAGCGAGCGAATTTGGAACTTAATCTAGCACTGGATGACAACAGTTGCGTCAAGGAAGCATCGTACGTTGCCGGAAATGTGCTTGACCCCGCGGCGTTGTTTTCCAACATCGGTTGGGAGCAGACTTCGAAATTTCGTTCGGGCAAACTTCTGGTCCCTTCCTTCGCTTCGCTGCAGTCGCACCACCTGCCTTCCGAGGACTATTGCATTTTAACTTCTACTGGCAGTGGACCACCGTTGGAAACGATCGCAAGTTATGATCTGCCACCACAGCCTAGAATTATCGATTCATCGTCGGTGGCCAGAACGGCACTTCCTGTGGGGGCAGGCAGTCATTGCCAAGGCATGTGGGAATGTTCTACGGGGAAGATGCCTATCAATGTTATGTTAGTAGAATCGGCAGCAAGTGTTTCGAGGGTGGTAAACGCCTCGGCCAAACCAGTGGCCCCACGCTTTGACAAGGCAATGATTCAGGGTGTTGTGTCCAAGTTCCAATTCCCTGCCGATGCCAAAGCACCGCGTGTGAATATTGACTTTAACGATGTTGGGGCGGAACGATTGAAGGCATCACAAGCCCATGAATCGTTCCAGTGGGATTTGCTGGGTTCGCTGGCAACTGAAGTTTCGCTACTGCAAGTGGCGGCTGGCCAATTAGCAAACCAGGTCAACCAAACTTGGAGTCAGGCACCCGAACACATGTCCTGTTCGGAGCAAGAGTTTGCAATGAACTTGCCAACCGAGCAAGAGTTACTGCAGACGGGATCCAACTGGTCGGCTGGGACTTTTAAGCGGAAAGCGGCAACCAGTTCTCTAGCGGTCGACTCCGCCACCAGCCCCTTGTCGCCTCTGGAATTGGAGATCATTTCAGCCGCGTGCGAAGTACTACACGTGGATCCGGCCTTTTGCGGCAACGACCCATTCTTCAATCCCTACGATCCAATTGTTGACGCTAATCGCAAAGTCGGTAGTGGATTGGCACTTGAAGACCCGTTCGCTTACGACGGAGCCACCAAGTTTTTGGTTCAGTCAGCAGCTGCCCAGCGGGCACCGTACGAGATTTCAGACGATTCCAATCGCATCGTTGCTGCCAATCTAGGGGCTGCGAAATCCATTCAGAATGCAGCAGTCGCTTGGTCAAACGGACTATTGCAAGGCAAACACTTGATTGCAGAAGCCATCTTGCACATTCAATCTTTGGATATCCGACCAGCGACCAACGCCCTAGTCGATGCCGCGTTTGGCAAGCTTCAGAACTTGGACCTGCCACGACTGCTTGCCACTTGGGGCGATCACCAAGAATCCGCTCCAGCGTCTGGCCCAAGGTACTTTGTACCTATCAAGCCAGTACAATTTCGAAAGCCTAGCCAGGACAGTCTTCCTGCGTTGACTCCGATCCCGCCTTTGCGTCCTGGCTCTACTGGCCCTAAGGCATCGGTCTTGGAAGCTACGATTTTGCAGCCTTTAGAAAAGGCGTTGGAATGGGAAGTCTTCTCTGGCAAAAGCCTAGGCCGATTGTGGGATGATATGGTCGTGCTAATCCAGCAAGCGTCAGAATCCAAATCGTCGCAGGTGCGGTCCAATGAACGTCAGCAGTTCGAGCAAGCGATCGTCAGCCAACAGCAATCTGACGACTGGGGCATGACAGCCCTGATGGCCGGCCAATGCCTTGGGTTTGCCAAGCAGCAATCGCAGAAAAGCGAAATCATCCAACCGATTCCAACGGCATCCCATGTGGGCCTGGTTTGGGCAATCAATCGGCTACAAACGTCAGCTTCCAACCAGGTAAGTACTTGGACTGGACGGACTAAGCAGCTGGGTGATACCGTTGCTGGGTTAAAATTGCGGCAAAATGATACATGGGAGCGGATCGTTTTGCAACACATTGAGGGAGTCAGACGTTAGCGAAATTGAACACTCGGGTGGCCCTGAGGAAAACTTGGACCAACTAGAATAACCTGTCTTCATCCGTGAAGGCAGGTTTTTTTACGTTTATTGCCTATTTTGCCAGTGCGATACGACTGCAATTTTTGCGTTTTTCCAGGCGAAAACTTTGTGTTAGGTCGTTAAAGTGAAGTGCAGCAGTGCAATTGAACGCCATGCTGGCATGTTTTTTGCTTCCATTAAAGAACCGCTGGACCGCTTGCCGTTTGACTTTGTGGCAGATTGCCACAGTTAGCAAATTGCAGGGCCGTCGATTTCAGGCCGGCTAATTGTTGGGCGGCTAATTGTTGGGCGGCTAATTGTTGGGCGGCTAATTGTTGGGCGGCTTAGCTGATTGGCTGATTGAATCCTGGTTTGATTTAATCCTTGGTTTGATTTGGGTCTGATCAGGCTGTGGTGCTGGATTGGGTCTGGCGGTTTGAAATGGGTTTGGCGGACTTGAATGACCGTTTGACCGTTTCGGGGTCAGGTTTTTGCAGAGTTGAGATTCGGATCAGGCTGTATTTTCTGGTTGGTTGGGTTTTGTGGCTTAAACAAAGCTTACCATGTCGGGGAATTCGGCGGTTTTTTGTAGAGAAACGGTAGTGAACGAAATAAACTATCGTCAGCAAGACGCGTGTACAATTTGTTAGTCAGGCGCGAAAGCGACGATTAGCAATCCGCGACTTTTAGCAAGCTGCCGACTATCAGCAAGCTGCTGTGAGAGAGTCTAACAGCAAGCTGCCGTGAGAGAGGCGTGGGTTGGCGCCAATTGGGTCGTCGATCATTGGATGTACTGAAGAATTTTTGAAATCATTGGGCCACTGAATGTTGGCGTCGCCGCTCATTTCCGAACTGGTTTGATTGGCGAGGTTGAAAGGTGGACGAAATTGTCAGTCGTTAGACGGATAGTTTTTTAGACCCTTCAACGCGAATTTTACCAGTTCGCAGGATACCCGGAGTAAACACACATGTATCGTCGCAGTTTTTCGAATTTGAAAGTCGCCTTGGTGGGCTGCTTGGCCGTCGGAGGCCTGGTAACTTACGGCCACATCCCTAACACACCTGTTGCCCGGGCGGCCGCAATGGCTTTTGGGATCGACAATGGTGGATCTCGGATGGCAACTTTTGATCAGGCAGATGGGAAGACTGCTTTTGCATTGAGTGTCGCTCCTGATTTTGCGGAAGCTCAGAACAGCCAAAGCCAAGTGATCATTTTGGTGGACACATCGGCCAGTCAAACGGGTCTGTTCCAGCAAGATGCGATTGCCATGGTTCGGTCGATTGCTGATGGCTTGAACGACAACGACCAAGTCCAAGTCATAGCCGTGGACCTGGACGCCGTCCCGATGGGCAACGGTTTTTATGCTCCCAATTCCGACGGCATGACCCGTGCGCTGCAAACGTTAAGCCAGCGTACTGCGTTGGGCACCACGGACATGGACCGCGTCTTGCATTGGGCCGCGGATCAGTTTGAAAATACTCCAGCAACCCAGGCTCGGCATGTTATCTACGTCGGTGACGGGATTTGCAGTGCGGCCGCGGTTGGCAGCAAGAAGTTTGAAACCTTGATTGGCAAATTGCGTGACCGCCAGGTGCCGGTTTCAAGTTTTGCCATTGGTCCTGATCGCAATATCGAATTGATGTCGATTTTGGCGAACCAAACTGGCGGAAATATTTTTGTTGATTCCGACGAAACGGGATCTTCGGACATGGTTGCTGCAGAATTGGTGAACACCGTTCGCGGCAATGTATTCTGGCCATCCTCGTCGGATTCACAGGGCGTTTTGGTGGAAGCTTATCCTGCCAAGATGGCTCCTGTTCGTTCGGACCGTGATTCGATCGTGCTTGGTACCGTCAATAAGGCCCAGCCGTTTGACCTAACCGTGGCAGGCAGTGTTAATGGAAAGGCCGTGACTCAAAAGTGGAGCATCAAGCCAGAAGCCAGCAACGACAACTTTGCATTCTTGGGCTTCGTTTTAGAACAGGCTCGCAAGGACCAAGGCGTTCGCCTTCCGACCGTTGGATCGGCAGGTCTGCGGGATTTGGCATCGGTGATTGATACTTCGACTCGAACTATGTTGACCGCTGCGAATGAATCTGCCGCCAATGGCGACGTTGAATTCGCTCGTACTTTGGTGACCGCTGCGGTGGCGCGTGACCCAAAGAACAGTCGTATTAGCGAGATTCAAGACGCGATTGAAGGATCGGGCACTGCTGAAGCAACGCAAGATTCCGATCAAAGCCCAGCCCAAGCCGAAGATCAAAGCGGCAATTTGTTGATGGGTGAAGCTGACATGATGCAAAAGGCTTACACCGGCCGATTGACTACCTTCGTCAACAACGAAGTTAGAGAGGCTCGTAAGCGTTTGGCAGGGGCACCGGACGCTTCGGTTAATCGTTTGAAGCAAGTGATCGCCAGTGTCGAAAACGCTGCCGATGCGCCCCAAGACGTTCGGACTCAATTGATTAATCAATTGGATTCTGCTTTGTCGACCGCACAGAGTCGCTTGGTAGCTTTCCGCGAAGAACAAGAGTTAAGTGCGGTTGCGAAGGCAACAGCTGAAGATCGAATGGAAACGTTGAAAGCGTTTGACAACAGGGAAGAGAAGGTTTCCCGGTTGGTTGACCAGTTCCAAGGTTTGTTGACCGACTTGGATTACACTCGTGAAAACGATGAATTCAACATCATTGCCGGCGACATTAAAGAAGCCAGCCAGAATTTGGTGGAAACCGTTCCACATAGCGAGATCGCGGCTTCGGTTAGCGTCAATTCTCATATTCAATCGACATATCAATCGAGCATCATCCGTCGCCAGAAATTCTTGGACATGGTCTATGCGTTAGACAGTGTTGAAGAATCAGGCGTTCCGTTTGATGACCGTCGTCCGATTCGTTACCCAGACGCAGCTGATTGGGCTGCCAAGAAACTGGCTCGTAAGAAATACGAACGGGTGGCGTTATTTGAAGAAGGTGGTAACGAACAAAAGATCACAGCGGCGTTGGATCGAAGCTTTGAAGGCAACTACAACGGCGTGACGTTGACAGAATTTGTCGGCGATTTGCAAGAGAAATACGCGATCAATATTCGAATTGATACCAAGGCATTGGAAGAAGAAGGCGTTGACCCGGATTCGTTAGATATCACCATGAACTTTTCGGGCATTCGTCTGAACAGTGCCTTGAAGATCGCGTTGGACGAAAATGATTTGACCTATCAAATTCGTGACGAAGTCCTAACCATTACCACCAAGACAGACGCCGAAGACAAGCAAGTCACGCTTGTGTACGACGTTGCTGACCTGGTATTGCCAATGACACCCATGGGTGGCGGCATGGGTGGCGGCATGGGTGGCGGCAGGGGTGGCGGCATGGGTGGCG
>Ga0209491_10005640_pt1 | contig 18133 bp, 14 predicted proteins | sample BON02_FD_187213 | JGI IMG/M metagenome (GOLD analysis project Ga0209491, IMG submission 187213) | Freshwater microbial communities from Lake Bonney liftoff mats and glacier meltwater in Antarctica - BON-02 (SPAdes) (version 2) | ecosystem: Environmental > Aquatic > Freshwater > Ice > Glacier...
GCGTGGGCCCCCCTTCTCCTATAATCTATGTGTATGTGTGTGTGTCTGTGTGTGTCCGTGTGTTTGTGCGTGTTTGTGCGTGTTTTTGTGTGTGTGTGTATTTCGCATGCCTGCATTGAAACAGTCAAAAACTTTTGACGTGGTCCGATCAGAGGCCAAATGTTTTCAAATTTGTCATTGTGAAACCATTGTGAAAGTCACGACAATTTCGCCTAGCACAACCACAGCATTGTCATGCATCTGGACCGGATTCCCAAAGACAACAAGCACGTTATCCACTTTCACCACATTTTTTGGGTCGATTGTGCCGGGAGCAATGAGCCATATGTTTGTGCGCGGATTGCCGTGGATTATGGCGTGCAAAGGCTGGATCGACTCGAAATTCAACATGAAACTGTTTGCGTAGATAGAGTCACTGTTCCTTTCAACCACAAACACCCAAGAATCTGAAATCGTAGACGCATAGATAGGGTCTTGAAAAGCCTTAAATTCCAATGCCAGCGAGATGAAATGGGTTTCGCTGTTCGCTGTCCTGGTACCAGTGAAAAATCCTTTGCGAAGAAGGGGCACTGTTTGTCTCAGCTGCATGATCTGCTTGTTGCGTGCCTCAAACGCAGCTTCAGCTTGTTGTCTACGTTCGAATCGCGCCTTTTGTTTGTTTTTTTTTGCTGCTACACAATTGCTCTGCAATGTGTCGGCGACAGGCACTGCCAGATCCGGGCCCAAAGACTGTTTACCGCCGTTTTTGTCGTGGGTAGTGGCGTGATCTGGCGGAACCATCGAGGCCACGTTCTGTGTCGTATTCGGAGCAAGTGCCACCGCCTGTTGCATGAGAAAATCAGACAGTGCGCGACTGTGCGTGTGCTGATTCGATGTCTGTGTTGTCTGCGGAGCCACGGGTGCATCACCTTGAGCAGCAGCAGACGTCGTGATTGAAACAACGGGCAACTGCTTCGCTTGCACCTTGTTCAGAACACTCTTCGTCTGCGCAGCAATATCTGCCTCACCTCCAGCAGCAACATCCGTCGCGCTCGAAACAAGTGGTAGCAGCTGCCCTGAAACGCCACGCGGTCTCTGTTTTTTTTTCTCCGGGATGTCTCTTGCTGAAGATCCACCATCACTTATCAATGTAGCAGCCACCTTCACGCTCTTATTTCTCTTCAGCGGCAGCAGCCTTGTTGTGCTGTGTTCGGACGGCTGCTTTCCAAGCGTCTTAGAGAATTTTTGTGCTGTTGTGTTTGCCAGAGCTTCCTTGAACGATAACGCAGCTGCAGGCATGCTAGCATCACTCGGAATCTTTGTCGTGTCCAGTACCACTGCTGGCGGCGCAATGCCTCCGGACAAAGCAAGCCCAGACACACTGTTCTGGCCCTGTACGACAGCCGATGACAATGCCGTCACCCCGGATGCAGCAAGCTCGGCCGACGCATGCGCAACATCCACCACGCCGAGTTCACCAGAAGCCGACAATTTTTTCCTGGATCTTTTCTTGCACGAGCTGCCCTGCCCTGTCACCACAACCGACTGAGCAAACGAAGATTTCGGCTGTGGCTGCACCACACCCGCTGTCGTTGCCGCGGTCCGCAACGTAGCACACGCTCGGCCTGAACGGTGCGTGGTGCTTGTGCATGGCGCTTGTGGCATTTGCAACCAAAACGTTTCCATCAAGTTGTCCATTATTTGCTTCTGCTCGGCTTCTTGCGCGACACTCGATTTTGCCATTTCCTGCTTCTCTTTGCTCGTGAGTCGCAGGTAGGCCTTGTCGTTTTGCATCAGTTCCAAATCCTCTGCACTTGGAGCACGTGCTGGGCGAGCATGCAACATCGTGGGCCTGTCAAATGGGGGCGAAGGCTCTTTACGCATGATTACAGGCATGCTGTCCGAACGTTGCGGTCAAAGTTCCAAAAATTTGTAAAATGGATTTTTGATGCAGTACTGTTCTGAATATTACTCAACTCTTTTTTTTTCAACATTTTGACCCGATTTAGCATTGTATCCCCCCCGTCCATTGACCCCGTCCAGGGGCTTGGGGCACCCCCCCCCCCCCCCCCCACGCCGATTCACACTCTCGAGGGGCTTGCATCTAGTATATCGATATACCTTGTATGGGGCACAAGAAAAAGCAACAACTAAAAAAAATGCACATGGGTTGAATTTCACGTGGGCAAAATTGGGCCAATCAGATCTTATGTAGCGTTTCTGTTGGTTAACAGCTGCTTAATAAACACTTTTAAATTAAAAAAAGTTGGTATGGAGATGCTAGCTGTGGGACAGCATAACAAATCAAAAAACAAAAGAAATTCACTCTATTGCAGCATAAAACGTTCGATTTGCGTCGGACGTAGACTCTGCTAAAGCATGTTTATTGATTCTTGGAATATATTGAAAAAACGGGGGTTGCAAGGTAAGCTTGACTGCATCCAACAACACGCGCCCGATGCTGTGCGCATGGTGCTTTGTGTCACGGTAAGTAAAGGTGGTGGGTGGTGCACATCTGTTTTGGCCGAAAAGGCCTCTGGGCGCAAATCAGATCTCACCCGAAAGGGCCCTTTTGCAGGGTCTACACGAGCTTCCACCTCACCACAGCAGCTAGCGCGTGTGAGTAAACGCGATGCTCGTGCCAGCTGGGCCCAGTGTGTTGGCATTGTGGTGTGCAGCATTAGTTTGGCCATGTTCAGCGCCGCTGCGGAATGTTTGCATACGACGCATGTGCTTGTTATACACCATTTTGTAAGGCTCCAGCTCTTGTAGGACTGGATGAGTATGTTGGGCATGAATGTGCTGTCTCAAAGTCAATAACATCTTGTTGATCTTGTCGAGGAGCACATGCATTCGCGGGCCTCCGTCGCAGCGTGTAAAAGCCAGCAGCTTCGCCAGTATAGCATCGGAGGTGTCGCGTGATGCTATTGCTTTGGGGGTAACATGTTTGTAGGCTGATACCACGCAAGCGACACACAAAACCACCGGACTGTCTGTCATGAAATCGGTCCAGAGTATCACCTCGTCCAGTATGTAGTCAATCGTGAGCCCGACTTCCGTATCGCCTTGCCAAAACTCCGCTAACTCGAGCTTCACTGTATGCAACGTGGGCATCATGATGTGCCAATCGAGTTTTGTCAGCATGAACAACTCCGTGTTACGCGCTAGCGGTTTGTCGAAACCTGGCATCTGTTCCGTCCATTCACTGAATTGGCTGTGCTTTTGCTCTTTATCTTTGGTCATCTCCAACTTGAAGGCCAGCCTCACCGCCCCCATCACGGCGAATTTGCTATAATGCTCCCCCATGATCTGCACCGCAAAAAAGTTGTCCATGATTCTCACTGCACGATGTACGCATGCGTCAGAGAGTGAGAGTTCCTGCTGGATGATTAATATCGTACCAACAAAAGCCGTACGTTTTGTGTTTGTGATTTTCCACACAAGGTCGTCCGGACTCGTTTCCTCGACTGTGTAATCCCGGGGCATTCGAGTGTTGCCTTGTAGCGTAATTTGACGCACGTAATCACTGTTCTCGTTGAGGCTGTGCCCGTCAACGTCAAGACTGCTTGAGGGTTTCGGTGCTTCGTCAATGTCAGACATGTCTTGATCCGCATCCCCAGGACCAGTTGTCGTACTGTTCAAGAATTGAAACTCCTCGTTGTTGATTGGTGGTGGCGCATCTTGCCACAGTGTGTGTGTGACGGGTTCTTCACGCTCGGTCTGCTGCTTGGCATGTGCATTTGGTGTTGCTGGATGCGAAGGAAACTCGGGAGGCGTGAAGGTCAAATCAAAGTTCACCATATCCTTATCAAAGTCCTGATCGTCATTAGACATTGTGATGAAGTGTGGAACATGATCATACTCATGGTTTTGCGGCGATGGTAAAAGCATGCTCGGTGATTGCATTGTGCTGTCGATATGCACTGGTAAGTCCTCGGCACATGTATACAGGAAATATGGACTCGCCATGCTCTGACATGCACAGGCTTGCAACGCGGTATCACAGGAGTGCGGCGCATTTGTATTTGCGTACTCGGATCTCTGAAAAATGGGAGATGCCATCAGCTGGCGATCAGCCGAAAATAATCTTTGGTACGTGTTTTTTGAATTTTTCAACTGCGTCTAGAACCGGACCTAGATTCCAGCGTGTGAAGTCGGGACCAAACAAAAAATGCCAGGAAAACAAGAAATCTCTGCACCCTGAGATGTTCTGGAGGTGGGTGCAAAGTCCACATGCCAATGCAAAAATGGTCCAGGCGGTCCAAACTGGAATGGCCCGCACACATTTTTTGCTGCAAATGTTATGTCTTCTTGCGTGAAGCAATCAGCTTGGCTTGCGACACTTGGCACACACGCACATCACTTGCCTCGTATACGTTTTGAGACGTAACCCAAGAAACACTGGGAACAAACTTGAATGTTCGCCTGTTTCGCGATATTTTCATCAAAAATTTGACCACGTACGGCGAATTCGAACCAACCATGCTTCTGCCATGACGCTCATCTGAAGCAACTGGCAACCCGAAAACTGCTCATTTGAAGCAACTGGCAACCCAAAAACAGTACCACTGAAGTGATAGGCATCCCAAAAACAGTACACTAAAGTAACTGCCTGGAGGGCCTTTCAGATGGCTTGTGTTGGCTGAGGAAGTGATGTAGGATAATGCATATTACTTTATTAAAAGCAAAGTCCACCGAGGGCAATTCATTTTTGTATATCTGAGCTCTGCACTGGTGTGTTTACAGGCTAAAACACAGACCTAGTGTGTACACGTCCAACATATCCAACGCTCCAAGTAATAGAATGGCCAAAATTTCAAGACTACAAGCAAATGTCCACAGCCATGCATGCGACTCAACGTCTGCTGTTCCAAGAATAATATAAGCAAATACACTCATAGTGCCAACACTCGACGCAGCCACGACTCGTTTTATCTGTTGGATGACGGGAAGTCTGGTGTGATGCCGCAAGTCGTAGAGGCTTGAGACCAAGGCATGGTAGATAAGGCTCAAAACAAATGTCAAAGCTGTGAACACGTAATGTGTGACTCCTTTGATGGAATCAACCCGTACCACGACAAACATGGTGTATTGCACACACACCAATATCATGAAAACTAGCTTTTTGCGCAACTGCGACAGGTTGTCGTCCTCGAATGTTCGATGCACGCGAAACAAAAACAAGAGTGACAGTGGCCCAACAATGTATATTGTAATGATCGTATTATACTCGGCAAAGGTGTGCGAAATGGTCGTAGTTCTTGTGTCTTCCAACAACGTTGGACCAGATGTTGCTTCTTGTGGAAATACAACCTGTCAAAACACCAAGAATCTGCACTGTCAGTCAAACACCCAGGATGTTTGAGAGTGGGAACAGTCATGGATGACCCATAGAGTGGGAACAGTCATGGATGACCATTAAAAACAGAGATTGCATGCAGCCCAGCAAGAAATATCTGGGCGTATACGAGAAATGTTGGCCATATGTTTCTCAATGCTGGCGTTTGCTTAAAAGCCATGCATGATTGGTAGGAAAACTGAGATAGGGTCTTACGTGAAATAGCGGCATCCAGGTGATCCACGTGGCGAGCAGAGTTGTGCCCAGTACCGCGCCATAGAAAACACACTTCCTCTGCGCAATAACATCATTGCGATAGCTGCCCATTCAAGCCAATGCGAGTTGTGTCGGCACGCATGCCTGTGTTTTATATATATGATGTGTGTCTTGAAGCACACTCAACTTTACGAAACCCCACACCGCATAACGCCCCCCCCCACCTATGCAGCATTTTGGAGGGCATATCAAACATATGCCACCTGTTTTCAAGGGCGTCGAAAATCAGCTGCTTCGGAAACTTACAGGATGTAAATGCGGCATATCATGTGTATAACACAAATTGTATATATAATGTGTAGCGTGGTCGTGTTGTCAAACACTCTGCCTATCTAGGTACGAGTTCCATGCATGCGACATGGGAAATGTATTCGCTGCCCCCACACTCAGCAAAGTCGGCAAATTGAAACATATTGTGAATATATTGGACGAGCAAGAGAAGAAATTGAAGCGGTCCAAAACAGACGCACAGAACCGGGCAAAACGAACATCCGTCAAAATGACAAAATATCTCACCAGAAAACGGGCCAGAGACCATGCATATTCGGTGATGGAGGATGAGGAGATTCGAGAAAGTGCTGAGGACATTTCACACCAGCGTCGTCGTGTTACTGATCTCAAAACGCACATAAATGTGCTGCGCACGTTGCATCACAAAGTACAGGGCATCATCCATGCACACTTTACGCACAATGCACTGCAGACTGTCAACAATGCAATCAAACGAAGTAATATTTCCAAGGAATCTATGGACAACGAACAAGGTAAACTCGCAAATGCACTTGTCCCAAGGTGGGGTTCGCAAACACATTTTCATTTCACCTGTTCTCTGCGTGGCCACAGGAATTGAAGCGCTGGTTGACGAACTGATGCACACGGAGCAGCTCAACAAAAAGGTGTGTCGCATACGTGTTTCTCCACCTGCATCCCTGACACATGCGTGCACGGCGTGTGCTGCGTGTTTTGCGCAATAGACCAAGTCAAGTGCTTCCTCGCCAGGACAGCACCGTAGTGTAGAGGATGGAAACGCAGGCCTCTAGGCCAAAAAAAAACATACCGCTCCTATTTTTGTGGTGTATATTGCAACCTGTTTCTACAATAAGTATTCATGTCAACACAGCCCTAACACACACTGCCCACACAGCCACACCACACAGCCCACGCAGGTATTGATGTACACACAACACAGCTCACAGCAAGTATTTATGTACACACAACTCAGTCCAAAGCAAGTATGGAGGGGCTCAATACGTTGAGTACCGACGACGTAGATGGACCAGCAAATATTGATGCAGCAAATGTTGGAGACAGAATGCTTCCACAATTTGAACCAGATATTGAGCATATTATTCGGGAATTCGAACAGAAGTTGCATGTGCAGGTCGGTCTGTGTATGCTTGGTGTGATTGATGGTCATGAATGCGAACATCTGCATGCATTTCGAGCAAATTGCACGCAAAATATGCCCTGTTTTTGAAAAACGCTAATCCTCTGTTACTCACAGCCACATGCGCCATTGTCACATCAGTCCGATCGACTGAAGAAATTGGAAGATTTTCTCAAGACCAATCAACCTGTCAACCGAGCAGCAGCAAGAGATTCTATACGATATCCACAAACATAAAAGTCCACAAACATACAGGGGTTTCAAAGTATGTTTGCTAGACAAATTTTCGAGGCTGTGCCCACGCTCGAAAATCAGCTTTTTGCATTAGGCCCCTCTGGGGCTTAAAGGCCCCAGAGGCCCCTCTGTGACGGCGCAGATTACGCGTCGAGACAGTGTGCACTCTCGGAAAATAGTTTTGCATACAGTGTTCGCCCTTCGGCCATTTTGGGGCCCTCTTGGGCTTGAAAGTCCCCGTGTACGTCACAGGGAGTTCGGGGAATGTGCCCTAAACCCCCAGAGAGACCTAGAAGTTACACGCAGACACAGACGCTGTTTTCACGTCAGTCCGTTTATCTCCACCTCCACCTAGTTTCAAAGTACACTTGCAAAACAAATTCGAGATTTTTTCCACTCTCGAAATGAGCTTGTAGCGTACAGAAGGTACCTTTCAGCCGTACAGGACCAACTGGGGCCTGTAGGGCTGAAGAGCATCGTAAACTGCACAGAGGAGGTTCTATGTCATGTGTGTGGCATGCGTTATGTAGAACCCAAGAATACACACAGCATGTGGTGTGGAGAGACATAGCGTGAAAGAACAGGAAACATATTGACCGCAAGTCACAAGAAGACGAGATAAAGCCACATTTCACATGCATAGGCTACATTGTTTCTTTTCAGTGATAACAGTAAAAAAAACAATCATTATTGTACACACCTCGTCAAAACCATACAGATTGGAGTTGATGCATTCTACACAACGGGGCACCCCCCCATCCCCAATCCCCCCCCCCATTCCTTTTTTCGTTTGCGAATAAAGCACTAGGGCACATTAGGAGAACAGCTGAATGAACGAGGATGCACATTCATACAATATTTCAGGGCATACTATGCTGACCACTGCAGATCGAGCCATATGCACAATTGATATTCATAATGTGTTCAAATCCGTCTCCACCCCGTATAAAGTCCAGTACATGTTTGGGACTGGCATCTAGTGGCGGCAGTATGCAAATACCGATAACATGGCAGCAGTGTACACACATGCAATGTCAGAATATATTTCATGTACAGATATGTTGAATTATTGCAAGGCCATGTAAGCATATCACACGCCAGACAAGCCACATTTGGCTTGTGGTATTCGATGATGGGCAGTGCAGGAAGCAATGCGTGACTTGTGGTATTCGATGATGGGCAGTGCAGGAAGCAATGCGTGGCTTGTGGTATTCGATGATGCGCAGTGCAGGAAGCAATGCGTGACTTGTGGTATTCGATGATGCGCAGTGCAGGAAGCAATGCGTGACTTGTGGTATTCGATGATGGGCAGTGCAGGCAGCCACGCGTGACTTGTGGTATTCGATGATGGACAGTGCAGGCAGCCACGCGTGACTTGTGGTATTCGATGATGGACAGTGCAGGAATAAACACGTGGCTTCGTTATATGGTGGTGGGCAGTGCTAGAATTAACGCGTGGATTGTGGTATTCGATGATGGGCAGTGTTGGAATCAACGCGTGGCTTGTGGTATATGGCGATGGGCAATGCTGAATAGACAGGTGGCTTTTTTGTATATGGTGGTGGCCAATGCTGGAATAAACACGTGGCTTTGTGGTATATGGTGGTGGACAGTGCTGAAATTATCATGTGGCTTATGTGGCAGTATGGGCAGGTGACATGTGACAATATGTTTGCCTATTTACATATACAGGACGATGGGCAGTAATGTAGTATTAAATGCATGTGGCAGGTGACAATATATACATATGAATGTTCTGAGTATATCTCCTGTGTGGAGATAGACGTGAGTCTTTATTGTGGTAGTATGAGCAGGTGACATGTGGCAATATATTTGCCTGACAGAACGACGGGCAGTAATGTAGTATTAAATGCATGTGGCAGGTGACAATATATACATATGAATGTTCTGAGTATATCTCCTGTGTGGAGATAGACGTGAGTCTTTATTGTGGTAGTATGAGCAGGTGACATGTGGCAATATATTTGCCTGACAGAACGACGGGCAGTAATGTAGTATTAAATGCATGTGGCAGGTGACAATATATACATATGAATGTTCTGAGTATATCTCCTGTGTGGAGATAGACGTGAGTCTGTGTGGAGATAGACGTGAGTCTGTGTGTGTGGTAGTATGAGCAGGTGACATGTGACAATATGTTTGCCTGACAGAACGACGGACAGTAGTGTAGTATTATATGCATGTGACAGGTGGCAATATATACATATGAATTTTGTGAGTTCATCTCCTGTGTGCAGATAGACGTGAGTCTGTGTGTGTGGTAGTATGAGCAAGTGACACATGACAATATGTTTGCCTGACAGAACGACGGGCAGTAGTGTAGTATTATATGCATGTGACAGGTGGCAATATATACATATGACTTTTGTGAGTTCATCTTCTGTGTGCTGATAGACGTGAGTCTGTGTGCTGATAGACATGAGTCTGTGGTGCGGTAGTATGAGCAGGTGGCATGTGACAATATGTTTGCTTGTTTACATATCCAGCGCGACGGGCAATATTGTAGTATTATATGCATGTGACAGGCGACAATATATACATATGACTATTTCTAGTATATCTCCTGTGTGGACATAGACGTGAGTCTGTGGTGTGGCAGTATGAGCATGTGACATATGTGAATATGGTTTACCTGTACCGCGCGACGGACAGTTGTGCAGTATTATATGCATGTGACAGGCGACAATATGTACATACGACAGTCTGAAAGTATATCTCCTGTGTGGATATAGACGTGAGTCTGTGGCGTGGCAGTATGAGCACGTGACATATGTCAAAATGGTTGCCTGTTCACCTGTACCGCGCGACGGGTGACAATGTATACATATGACAGAAAGATTATCGTGTGTATTGAAAGAGGTGAGTCCATGAACACATGACATGTGTGAATATGTTGGCCTGTTCACCTGTACCACGCGACGGGCAATTGTGTAGTATCATATGCACGTGACAGGTGACACTGTATACAGGTAACACACTGAAAAGTATATGCCCTGTGTGGAGATAGACGTGAGTCTGTGGTGGCAGTATGAGCATGTGACATGTGACAATATATTTGCCTGTTTACCTGTACAGCGCGATGGGCGGTAGTGTAATATTATTTGCACATAACAGGTGACAACGTATACATGTGACACGCTGCAAGTATCTCTCTAGTGTGTAGACAGAAGTGAGTCTGCCGTGGCGATATTTGCGATGATGCTACAATGTCAGCACATGATAAATACACAGTATAGGTATTGTATGCCTGAAAAAAAAGGCCCTAGGCCAAAAAAAAACGAGCAGGCATGAATTTGTTACGATACACGCACTCATACAGACAATAATGTCTGGCATAAATCATTGTTTGACACTCCACACCATACAATAAAACACATTTTCAGCTTACAAACTTTATAATATTCAAACAAACACCCTACTCACGGAAGGTGAGGTGAAAATACAAGCCTGCCGCCGTTGGGGTCTCAACACCAGCCTTTACTGATGCTTATACAACAATCCGTACATATCTCACTGGATGCATTGTATCATACATTCTCAACTCCCGTCGATAACCATCACGTCATCCAATACAATCTATACGACAATCATTCCATCCATTTACATATACACACAGACTCTTTTGGGACGCGGTCGTTGCCAAGGACGCTACAGGCCATTCACCACAACATCACCGTGCCCTTGAAACGTTGCATTGTGTCTGCGGAGAGCAAAACTGTGCCAGGTGGGATCATAAGTTCAAGCATCTTCATAATAGTCAAAAAGCATCTTCATAATAGTCAAAAAGTATTTGCATGTCTAACGCAAAGCCCCCTCCCCCCATAGTTGTTTTCACGTGGCAGGAATACTAACGAAACACGATACCTTTGTATCCATGCATGTAAGCCCAACGAAGAGTCGATGCATGCCAACGCAGACATATGCTTATATACTATTTGTCTCGTCTGGTGAAAATCTCGTCTAGTGAAAATCGAAACCGTGACGAAAAAGGTCTGTCCGGACGCACACCGCACATTTTGACGCGATAAAAATTGTTTTGGCCTACACATGAGAGGCCATCGGGCGATATACACAGTCAGGACACCATTGATACAAAATGCAAAACAGGTTGTAAGAGATGGTTCTTTTCGGTACAGGACGCTGTTCTAAACCAGCCAAGCCCACAATCCAGATCTGCTGGGTCTAAATCTGCTGGGTCTAAATCTACTGGGCCTGTTTTACAGGGCCCTAGAGGAGGGGCGGAGGGGCGTGAGCCTGACAGAAATCAACAAAGTCTGTCTGTGTTTATTGCACCATCAAATATTTTTCCTAATGCTGGCGTTTCTTAATGGTCATCCATGACTCTACAGTCAGTATGGAAAAAAATAGACACAAGGTCAGAGTGTGTGCGGAAAGCCCCGATACTTACTTGAGCTCGTGAGGCCTGATTGTCCTGTGTGTACAAGGAACAGATATGTTTTCGCCGCGCAAGAAAAACAAACTTTCAAGCGCTTCGTATAGTGTGTCAAAACCCGCAAAGGCTGACACGGCCCTTGCGGCGACTTGCCGAGCTGCTTTTGCAATTTTCGTCGAGTGGCGTGCACAACAAGAATTTGCTGCCATGAAAAGACAAGTATTAGAGCTCAGAAAGGAACTGGCGCTTTTCGGCGACTCGGTCGGATGTATCAAGAACTGCTGCTCCGTGTGCCACGAGAACCCGAGCGAATGCAACTGCAAAACTTGGACGTGTCGCTGCGCAGCATGTATACAAATGCGGCATGTTTACAGGGCTACACTGTCCAGCACAGCGTGTCCTTTCTTCAGAATGATTGGCGACAGACCGCCAAGCAGTGTACCGTGTCAACGTGAGCTTACCGGGGCTGTGGGCTCCAGGGGCTAGGGTCGGTGTGCAGTCGTGGATGCCCATCAAGAAAACAATGTTTCTGTGTGCTGGCGTTGTGTGAATGGTCATCGATGACTGTAGGTCAGGCGTTTGCTTGCAGGTACGCGGTACATAACACACGACACGCGTTCATACTGGCGTGTTCTATCTGTTTGAGCTTATGTTTGGTGACGCGCATGTCTGAAGTCAGGGCATCCATCAAAAAAAACGTATGCACCATTGCGTTCATGTACTCTGTTGTTTTTACACTTTGTTCCAGGCCACCGTAGATGTGACCAGGATACAGTGATGACATGATCTGGCTACATGTTGAAAAAACTATAAAGTATGCGAGGTTTACCAGTTCGAAATTGCGTGGTTCGTTTTTCGGCAGTAACCCTTTTTTCCCATTGGTGATTTCCAACACTTTGTCAAAATTATATCCTTCGCGAAACCTGTCTGGCCCTTGCAACGCATGCTTTTTGGCCGGCTGCTGCGGATTCACTTTTTCCTCCAGAACGCGCTTTGTACTGCTGCTGTAGGACTGCATGTCTGCACGCGCATTCGACGTGTCAACGGCACATACAGTCGTGGATGACCACCACGAAAACACAGATTTCAGCGCAGCACGAGCTTCTAAGCCCATACCTTATATGTGCATGGAGGTATCGTATATCCATATGTTCGTAGGCGTACATCAGAACTGGTAGCATATGTTCCCTAATGCTGGTGTTTCTTGATGGCCACCAGGACTGTACTTTCTCCAAAACTATATACATACGCACTGTCGATAGCACATGCGTGTCTACAACGTGCTGTGTGGCAAGTTTTGGGCTGGTGTGGGGCAATAGCTAGTTTTTCGGGTCTCTGCTACACTGCGGGGGGCCTGCGGTTATAGAGTCACACACTTAAATCCTGCCAGCATGCCTGCCAACACCACTTTTGACTTCTACTATCAGAATCATGTGAACGACGTGATTCTATTGGTGTACTTTTTGGCAACATACATCACGTTCGAATACTATCTGCAAAGCAACATCACCTACGTGTGTGTATAGACTGGTTCCGGCCCTTACGATTGGGATGCTGGCACTCTGCTGTGTTGGGCCCTTGCAATACACGCTTCACGCACATGCAATGGGTGAATATTACCCGACTCCGGCTGAAAACCCGTGAGTACGACCTATCGCTTGCATAATCAAATATGTATATAGTTTTTGTGGCTATCTACAGACACTCCCACACATACATGTCCAGTTCAAGTCCATATCAAGTTCAGCTGGACAGTATACGCCAGGCCATAGACTGTTCACACGTCGATCTGTAACGCCTTCCCCACACGGAGAGAACTTGCTGTTTTGTTGTTTTATTATTAAAATACGATTCTCTCTGCTTCATTTATTGTGTCGTGCTGGGCACCAGGGTTGTCTCACTCCACGCCTGCCTTTGCTTCACCAACAGCCATGCCCCGCAACATGCCCGCGGCCCCCTTGCAGCCCTCTGGGCCAACAGCTATAAGACGGGTCAGAACAAAAAACCACAAGTTCCTATGTTTTTTGCATGGCAGGGTGTGGGGCCATGGGCCCTGTAGTGGTGTGGTGTCGTTGCAAATGTTACGAGGGTGCAACGCTTTTCCGCTGTTTATTTACAATGTGCGAAGAAGAGCAGTGCTGCTCGGCATCCGCATGCTTTCGTTTGACGGCGAGCGAGCCCGACTCATGCACTACCACATTGGCAAACTTGTGTACAAAGCGATATACTAGTTGGTATTGGCCTGTCAGGTGTTGGGAGTGGACCGCAAAGTGAATATTATGCGAACCTGGTAACACGCGCACGACCTCGGCATGTTTTCCATTTTGAACATTATGACTGAGTTCTCCAGCCATCGCCATCAAGTTTGAACAAAAAATTGGAGCTCTAGTTGTGCCCTGCGAGGGCTCGTTTGCTATGATGTCTCGTAGCGATTTGAAAATTGCGACGACACTGGTGTCAACCTCGAAATCAAACACACCATATGATATATGTGACAAGCCATTGTTTGCAGGTGCATCTGGGTCGTCACTACGGCTCGCACCCGTCAACATCGTTTTGTTGACCGTGGCTCTGTTTCGCAAGTACACGAAATCGGGCAGGGATTCGCAAGACAAACGTTGTTTATTGCAGATAAATGTGGATATATATATATATATACTGTTGCCACAAGTATGCAAACCTTGTTTTTGCGATGCGATGCGTGGCGGCACGCATGCTGATACATAACAAGATCACTAGACGTGGCTTTGTAGAAAATAGATATATTTGATCCATACGAATAAACAGACACACACGCAAACAGAGGTGGCCTGCTCGAAGAGCAACCATAGTTTGTTATTTTGTATAACCTGGATAGACACGACGATGCCATTCAGATTGTCAGTATCACTGCTGATGGAGGCGTATATTTGCGTAATTAGCTGGTGTCTACAGGCATTTTCCAGCATTTGCGCATCCTTCCACAACCACTCGTCAATGTCCTGTATGCAAACCTTGTTTTTGCGATGCGATGCGTGGCGGCACGCATGCTGATACATAACAAGATCACTAGACGTGGCTTTGTAGAAAATAGATATATTTGATCCATACGAATAAACAGACACACACGCAAACAGAGGTGGCCTGCTCGAAGAGCAACCATAGTTTGTTATTTTGTATAACCTGGATAGACACGACGATGCCATTCAGATTGTCAGTATCACTGCTGATGGAGGCGTATATTTGCGTAATTAGCTGGTGTCTACAGGCATTTTCCAGCATTTGCGCATCCTTCCACAACCACTCGTCAATGTCCTGTATCATCAAGTGTGTATCTGAAATTTTCTCGACTTTGGCCCCACGGGCAATGATGTGTGGCAAACATTTTTTGATTGTGCCATATAGTACATGAGATGGCGAGATACTTTGGGCGAACAAGGCCCACATGGCGGGGTGTGGTGCTGGCGTGTTCGGGTTCAACAGTTATACACCACACTCATCCCATTTTCTTATATATGTATAATGAATGCTAACACTGTCATATGACGGCGGCAAACGCGGATGCGAGGGTGTGCTACCCTGCAACGGTCCAGGTGTATGCATCAAAGCAGTACATGCAAGGCAGCTGCTGTAAAGGTGCATGCATCAAAGCAAGGAGAACGACAGGATGCACCGTATGGTGTCCTCAGAAAGTCCGCCCCAAATGCCACATGAAAGCCGGTGGTTTGTAATTAGGAGGAAAGTTGCTTTTCGCAATAGACAGTTTTCCTTCCACATTTTGATCATGTCATAGTTAGTTGGCCGCAGGCCCTTGTCTCGCAGGACCTTGGGCAGCATTACATTAAACATCGAGAGGTCCCACGATGTGACATACAACGAGACACCATGCACGTATAGCTCTGTACACGCCCCCGCCGCGCATATCCTGGCTTTCACCAGATTCGACACTTGCTTCGAGTACTTGAGTGCAAAAATGCTGTTGTTGCCGACATTGAGTATCTTGACATGACGGTTGGTATGCATGGCCTGTAGAATGCAACCGATGCCAATGTTCCCTATGAGGTTCCCGGACAGGTCTAGCAGAGATAGCGTTGCGTTTTTCCGCAGGAAGACACCAGCTTCGTACATGCTTCGGTTGCACAGTCCGTTGTTGCCCAGCATGAGACTACTCAGGACGGTGTTGTGAGCAACGATGCTCCAGAAGCGCTGGTCGAGTCTGCGTGTGCAGTCGTGGAGGCCCATGTTGTTGGCACTGAGGTCCAGTGTCTGCACGTGCTTGTTGGTGCTCAGGAACTTGCTGAACTCATAAACCATGTCCAACGTAAGATTGTTCTTGGAAAAGTTTACGTAGAGCAGACTTGTGTTGCTGGCGAGTCCGGTACTGAGTTTTTCAATCAAGTGCATGTCGAGCATGACATTGTTGAGACTCAGCTTGGCCAGCTTGAGAAACATAATCGAAGTGCTGATTGCTATGATGTTTAGCACGTTGCTGGGCTCTGCCGCAAACACGGCACTCACGTCCAAAAACGTCACACTTCGGGTGCAGTGCAGAGCGTGGCAAAGGCGTTCCGTACAGTTGCGGTCGATGGAATTGCCCGCAATTGACAAACTGTAGAGACAGTTGTTGGTCGACAGTGCAGTCGCCAGCGACTGCATACCTATGCTGCCGATATCATTCGACGCGACGTCAAGTTGTTTCAGGGTGGTATTGTGCGACAAGGACTGCGCAATCTGTGCCATGCCGTCGTCACCCAAATCATTGTGCTTGCATATCAGCTCATCCAGCGCAGATTGTCTGTCCAGAAGCCCACACATGGACAAGACACCCTCGTCGCCAAAGTCGTTGCCTGATACATCCAGATGACGGATCTTGTTGAGCGCACCCAGTGTGTTGCAAACAAGAGCCATTCCCTTGTCTCCAATGGTGTTGTAACACAGTATCAGTTTCTGCAGGCTCTGGTTTTGCGCGAAATTGCTCTGGATCCACTGACATGTCGGAATCGTGAGCACACACCGCCGTATTTCCAACGAGTCAAGTGTCTTGTGTTTCGTGAACGAAATCTGCGTGCCACGAATGGGCACTGGTAAACAGGTAGTATTGATCATTTTGATGCAGCGAATCTTTTTGTGTTTGCTGAGACGCGCCCACAACCTATTTGCAAACACGCGCACGCCAATTGTGTGTACCACGACCGTCTCCCGTAGCTCCACCTCCCGCAGCTGCGCATTTTTGCACAAAAACTGCACGATTTCTTTGGCCATCTCATGACACAGTATCAACTTGACGCATGTCATGCTCGTGTTAGAATACATTTTGTTCTTGTACCGCATGCTTGTGCCATTGGACGCCAGCATTTCACGACAGGCAGCAAATGGACCAAAAATGAATGTCCTCGGGAGATAAGATTGGCAATATACACTTGGATAAGCACTGCATCCCCAGTATTGTATACACTTTCGACACAAATTTTTTTTTCACATGCTTGTAGGTTCCCCTCTCTGGCCTTGAGGCCTCGGACCAAAATCTCGGATGGACTACAGCCTACAAAATGATAAAGGCCCTTTCACGGCTGTTTCGTAATGCACTAATTTACGAGTGTTTATTAAGGAGTAATCACCTCAGCGAGAGGAGTTAGCTACATTAAAATCGAAAGACACCCAGTTCGCAACTGTTAAACTCCCCAAATGTCTAGCCTACAACACCTACGATAGATCCACCAACAGCAGCAGAATGCGACACATTAATAAATACTGATAAATTCAAAATACAGCTGCTCAACGCAAACTTGTTTTTGAACCAGCTTTCCACCTACAAGCTTGGATGCAGGCGATTTTGCCCAAGAGAAAACGTTGCAGAAGTAGCCGAGAATACCGTCCCAACAACGGCCCATGGCTCCCGTCTCGCATAATGACCTGGGCAACCACCTACAAGCTTGGATGCAGGCGATTTTGCCCAAGAGAAAACGTTGCAGAAGTAGCCGAGAATACCGTCCCAACAACGGCCCATGGCTCCCGTCTCGCATAATGACCTGGGCAACCACAAAACACCCCCACCCCGTCGCAAAAACAACCCTCGGGCGTCCAAAAGGCATTCCTCCTGTCTCCTATAATGACCTGGGCACCCACAAAACATCCCCCCTTCCCAAAAACGACAACATGGGCATCCAAAAAAAAAATCCCCCGTCGCAAAAACAACCCTTGGGCATCCGATAAGCATTCATCCCGTCTCATATAATGACCCAGACACCCACAAAACATCCCCCACGCGACTCTGGGTATCCAAAAAACATTCCTCTGGTCTCACAAAAGGGGTGTTTGTTGTTGTGACAGGGAAATATTTTTTTCGGATGCCCAGGGTCGTTTTTGCGACAGGGTAGATTTTTTTTGGATACCCAGGGTCGTTTTTTTCGAACAGGGTAGCTTCTTTTGGGATGCCCAGGGTCGTTTTTTTGAATAGGGCAGCTTTTTTTGGGATGCCCAGAGTCCTTATTTGAACAAGGCAGCTTTTTTTGGCATGCCCAGGGTC
>Ga0209491_10005643_pt1 | contig 18128 bp, 14 predicted proteins | sample BON02_FD_187213 | JGI IMG/M metagenome (GOLD analysis project Ga0209491, IMG submission 187213) | Freshwater microbial communities from Lake Bonney liftoff mats and glacier meltwater in Antarctica - BON-02 (SPAdes) (version 2) | ecosystem: Environmental > Aquatic > Freshwater > Ice > Glacier...
ACTGCGTGGCAAAAAGAACATTGCGGCCCTTATCCACGCGCTTCGACCCGCCACTGTACAACTGAAAAAGGCAGCATAATGAATTCTGCCACCGGCTCAAACCTTCAACTGTGAGCGGGACACCGCCCGATGACGATGCCGTAGGACTTGCGCAAGGTGGCCGCGATCGTCACCGATGCCTCCGGCAGGGTTGTGACGATGGAAACCAACAGCACACCCACGAAACTCTTACTGATGCCGCTAAACTCCGCAATGCTGTCAGCGCTTGACGCAAGGTAACGCCCCGCGACAATTACGATCGCCACCGAGATGCCGAAACCGATCCAGGCATTACGCGGACTGCCTTTCGGCACTGAAGCCACTTCCGCACTCGCTTCCGAGCGACCCGCCTTATAGACCGCACGCATGCCGCCGAAGTAGGCTGCAAGAAGTATCAAACCACCAAGGCTGGTTGGCCCGAGTTTAATGTCCCCTGATACACCCAGTATGATGGCCATGATTGCCATCACGATCCCCAACAACACCAGGATCTGCGTGTCCTTGCCCTGATTCTGGAAAAGATTGCGCATGCCGAACAGCAGCGCGACCACCCCAAGCACGAACACGTTGATCATGTCTGCCCCGAATACATTGCCCAGCGCCAGTTCGGGTGCTTTTTCCAGCCAGACCGCTGAAATATTCACCGTCAGCTCGGGCAGAGACGTGGCGATGCTTACCAACAATGTTCCCACCCACAGCGTTCCCCATCCGGTTTTTTCAGCGAGTTCATCGCCAAAGCGTGCAAGCCCGACGCCCGCAATAACCACGAACAAAGCCGCTGTAACAAATACGACCACCGCTCCCGCAAGACCTTCCATAATTATTCTCCCCTGTGTTTTTAAGCGTGCCGATTAAAAAATCATCATTCGCGGCATGATCTCTGCACCCGCTTGCACCAGCATTACATCAGCTCGAAAACGCAAAAAAAAACCGAGGCTAATGCCTCGGTTTTTTTGATGCGCATTGCTTTCAAACAACATCTACTTCGCCATGATGTACACAAAATACAGCGCTACGATGTAAACAACCGGGATTGCCGGGGTCAGCACTCGCGCCATCGCCATTGTCGATGTCTGGCAGCTTTTGATAATCAGAAAACCCATCGACATCAGCAGGAATGCTCCGGCTGCTGCAACAAAGTGTGCGTTTTCCATTGCGCCCAGCAATGCCCCGTCATGGAACAGGCCGGCAATCGTGATGACAAAAACGTTGAACGCGCAACTGCCGTATACGTTGCCCATCGCAATGCCATAGGACTTACGGAAACAAGCGGAAATGGTCACCGCCCCCTCAGGCAGTGTCGTGACCAGCGACACCAGCAGTACCCCGATAAAACTGGCGCTGATACCGCTGAGCTTGGCAATATCGTCCGCGCTGGCAGCCAGGAAGTGGCCTCCAACTATCACCACCAGTGAAGCAATGCCGAAACGGATCATGGCGCCGCGCGCGCCTTCCTTCAGCTCCTCCTCCTGCGCCACCGCGATGATATCCACCCGTCCGGCGATGTAGACGGCGCGCATGCCCAGGATATAGGCAGCGGCAATCAACAGCCCGCCGAGACTGGACGGCCCAAGCTTGAGATCGCCGGTTATTGCCATCACCGTGGCCAGCGCAACCAGGCCTATTGCCACTTTCACCAACACCCGGGTCTCCCGCCCCTGATTGCCAAACAGATTGCGCGTACCGAAAATCAGCGCTGCTATACCGATCACGAAAATGTTGATCATGTTGGCGCCAAATACGTTACCAAGCGCCAGCCCGGGCGACTTTTCTATCCATACCGCGTCAATGTTGACGACGAGCTCCGGCAGCGAGGTCGACACACTGACCAGGATGGTGCCAACCCATAATGTGCCCCAACCGGTTTTCTCGGCGATTTCGTCGCCGTACTTGGCCAGTGCCATACCGGCAAAAATGATGAATACACCGCTGATCACGAAAACAGTTAACGCTGCGGTAAGTTTGTCCATGAGTATCATCACCTATAACAATGCAAAAAACGTGGGCCAAAGGCACCGCACGCCGCAATAACAATCAAATCCAAGCATGGAATTAGACCTTGCCCGGCCGGGCAAAGGTCTCGCATGAGCAATGCTATGCATTGCCGGCAAGGCCGGGGACACAAAAACTCGGTGCCCCGTGATGACGACCCCACCTCAGCGGCGCTGCTCTGCCGCAGGAGCTACTCCCCTTTGAAGGCACGCCCGGGAAACCGCCCCAGAAGACCGGCAGCTTTGTATCACGTATTTTGCATCAAGGTCAATGCAAATTACTTGACCAGCAGGACGGGCACCTTACTGCATTGCGCCACGCCTTGCGCAACCGAGCCGAGCAGCGCGCCGGTGTTTGAACCCAATCCCCGTGTACCCATGACGATCTGATCACAATTATTGGCCCCGGCGAAACTACTGATCGCCTCCCACGGTTTACCAACCAGCGTATGCACGCTGTACTTGGCGCCCTTGTCATCAAGCATTTTGCGGGCCCGTTCCAGTGCAATTGCACTGTTCTCGCGGTGATAGTCCTGTAACGAATCCTTGGAAACGAAGCGGCTCACGTCCCCGGTCACGCCCCGCTGCACATTCAACAAAAGGATACCGAAGGCTTCTGGCGTGGGGTGATGCTGCCGCATCTTGAGCGCGTATTCCACCGCATGCGCTGAAACATCCGATGCATCCACGGGCAGCAGGATGCGGTTAACAAGGCTGGAACCGCCTGCTGCCGCCGCCGCGGCTGGGGCAGGCACCGAACCCGCTTCGCCCACAACCACCTCGGGCAGTTCCTTAGGCACGGCCCGTTTCAGCATCGTTTCGGCGGCTAGCCACTTGCCGGTGATGACAACCAACACCGCACCTAGCACTTCTGCGGCTTCGTGCAACCAGGGCGCATATGTGGTTATCCACTCATTGACCAGGGGATCGGTAGTCGCCATGTCGCCCGCGACCCAACCCAGCAGTCCCGCTCCAATCGTAATGATGACCGGATAACGCTGCATGACCTTTAACAGTAAGGTGCTGCCGAAGATCACCATCGGAATGCTGATTCCCAGACCCAAAATCAGCAGGGTCAAGCTACCCTTGGCGGCAGCCGCAACTGCAATCACGTTATCCAGGCTCATTACCAGATCGGCAATGAGTATGGTGCGAATCGCCGCCGCAAGGTTTCCGGTGGCCGCGCCTACCCCCTCGCCCTCATCTTCGGGCAGGAGCAATTGAATGCCGATCCACATCAACAGTCCGGCACCAACCAGCTTGAGATAAGGCAGCTTGAGCATCTCCACGGCGACTATGGTGAGTACAATCCGCATCACCACGGCAGCGCCGCTGCCCCAAATAATCGCTTTTTTCTGCTGGGCCGGTGGCAGCGAGCGGGCGGCCAGTGCAATAACCACCGCGTTATCACCAGAGAGAACAATATTGACGCCGATGATCTGCATCAGTGCAATCCAGAAAGCGGCATCGCTAAAGTTCATATCCATATTGTTCCTATCGTCAAAGAAGGGGTGTTACGGCCACCGGAACGCAGGGTGGCCCGGTCAAAAATCAGAACAATCCAATAACCTTGCCGTTTTCATCCAGGTCGATTTTTTCCGAGGAGGGGATTTTCGGCAGGCCCGGCATGGTCATGATGTCACCGCAGACCATGACGATGAACTCGGCACCCGCGGCCAGCCGCACTTCGCGGATGTTGACCATGTGCCCCGAAGGCGCACCGCGCAGGGTGGCATCCGACGAGAATGAGTACTGCGTCTTGGCCACGCACACCGGGTACTCACCATAGCCATCTTCCTGCAGTTTCTTGATCTGGTTGCGCACCTTGTTGTCGGCCGTAATGTCGGCCGCGCCGTAGATCTTGGTGGCGATGGTTTTCATCTTGTCCCACAGCGGCAGCTTCTCGTCGTAGACAAACTTGAACTTGTTTTCGCCTTTTTCAATCAGGTCGACGACGGTTTGTGCGACTTCCGTGGCGCCGGCCCCGCCATCCGCCCAGTGCCTGGCCAGCAGTACCGGCACGTCGTGCGCAGCCATTTTCTTTTTCAGCAGTTCGATTTCGGCATCGGTGTCGAAAGTAAAGTGGTTGATCGACACCACACATTTCAGGCCGTAGTTCTCGCTCACGTTTTTGACGTGGCGCTCCAGGTTGGCCACGCCCTTCTCCAGCGCCGCAAGGTTTTCCTTGTTGAGTTCCTTGACATCGACACCGCCGTGATATTTCAACGCGCGGATGGTGGCGACAATCACGCAGGCATCCGGCCTCAAACCTGACTTGCGGCATTTGATGTCGACGAATTTCTCGGCACCGAGGTCGGCGCCAAAGCCGGCTTCAGTGACCACGTAGTCGGCCAGCTTCAGCGCGGTCTGGGTCGCGATCACGGTGTTGCAGCCGTGGGCGATATTGGCAAACGGGCCGCCATGCACAAATGCGGCATTGTTCTCCAGCGTCTGCACCAGATTCGGCGCCAGCGCGTCCTTGAGCAGCACGGTCATCGCGCCGTGAACCTTCAGGTCCTTGGCACGCACCGGTTTTTGTTCGCGTGTGTAGCCGACAACGATGTTGCCGAGACGGGTTTTCAGATCCTTGATCGAAGTCGACAGGCAGAATATGGCCATCACTTCCGAAGCGACGACGATGTCGAAACCGTCCTGACGCGGGTAACCGTTGCCCGGCCCGCCCAGCGACACCGTGATATCGCGCAGCGAACGGTCGTTCATGTCCATCACCCGTTTCCAGGTGATGCGGCGCACGTCGATGCCCAGTGCGTTTCCGTGGTGGATATGATTGTCGAGCGTAGCAGACAGCAAATTATTGGCCAGCGCGATGGCGTTGAAGTCACCGGTGAAATGCAGGTTGATGTCTTCCATCGGCACCACTTGGGCATAACCGCCGCCCGCCGCACCGCCCTTCATGCCGAACACGGGGCCCAGCGAAGGTTCACGCAGGCAGATCATGGCTTTCTTGCCGATTTTATTCAGCGCATCGCCCAGACCTACGGTCGTCGTCGTCTTGCCTTCGCCAGCCGGCGTGGGGCTGATCGCGGTGACCAGGATCAGTTTGCCGTTCTTCTTGTTCTTCAGGGTGTCGATATATTCCAGCGACACCTTGGCCTTGGTATGGCCATAAGGCACCAGATGCTCTTCCGGGATACCGAGTTTCTGCGCGATCTTGACGATGCGCTCGATTTTCGCCGCCTGGGCAATTTCAATATCCGACAGTGCCATGGTGTTCCTCTCCTGAACGTGAATTTCTATGAGTAAATGAGACCCGCCATTGCGGGAAAATTTGTATACAGGGCACCTCTATAAATTCACCAAACCCCGTTCGGGCTGAGCCCGTCGAAGACTTTAGCTAATAAAAACAACAGCTTAGCTAGAAGACCCTTCGACAAGCTCAGGGCGAACGGTAATTTATAGAGGTGCCCTACAGTTCTAAACTTTTTCGACTTGGGCCAATACCTGTCCGCCGCCGTAACTCGAACGCGGTGTCAGTTCGCCGCCTTTCATGACTTTGACCGCGCAATATTTGAATTCCGGAATCTTGCCCACCGGATCCAGCGCGGCATTGGTCAGCAGATTCGCCGCTGCCTCATAGAAACAGAAAGGGATGAACACGGCACCACGTGGTGATCCGTCATCGGGCCGCGCATACAACGAAATAATTCCGCGTCGTGATTCCACGGTGATGACATCACCTCCCTTTGCGCCGATCTGATCCAGATCCAGCGGATGCATGGACACGGTCGGCACCGGTTCAATGGCATCAAGTACGCCAGCTCGGCGCGTCATCGCACCGGTGTGCCAATGCTCCAGCTGGCGCCCGGTGATCAACACAAAGGGAAACTCACAGTCCGGACGTTCGGCAGCAGGAATGATATCTGCCGGCACAAACTTCGCCCTACCCGTAGCGGTTGGAAATTTATCAATAAAAACAACAGGTTCTCCTGGGTCACCTTCCTGCTCACAGGGATAGGTCACACAGCTCTCTGCTTCCAGCCGCTCCCAGGTAATGCCGGCAATCGAGTTCATCGCTTTGCGCATTTCATTGAATACGTCTTTGGGCCCTGCATAGTTCCAGTCCTGCCCCAGCCGGCGCGCCAGCTCCTGGATGATCCACAGATCGGGTTTGGCTTCGCCCGGCGCATCCAGTGCCTTGCGCCCCAGCTGCACCATGCGATCGGTGTTGGTCACCGTGCCGTCTTTTTCCGGCCATGCGGTCGCCGGCAGAATGACATCCGCGTAGTAGCAGGTTTCGGTCAGGAAAATTTCCTGCACCACCAGGCAATCGAGTTTCGCCAGCGCTTCGCGCGCGTGATGCGCGTCGGGATCCGACATCGCCGGGTTTTCACCCATCACGTACATGCCGCGGATGTCACCGGCGAGCGTTGCATGGATAATCTCGACCACGGTCAGGCCGGGTTTGGGATCCAGCTTCATCCCCCACAGCTTCTCGAAACGCGCCAGCGCATCCTTGTCATCCACGCGCTGGTAGTCCGGGAACACCATCGGGATCAGACCCGAATCGGATGCGCCCTGCACGTTATTCTGGCCACGCAACGGATGCAGGCCGGTACCGGGTCGGCCGATCTGACCGGTCATCAGGCACAGCGCGATCAAACAGCGCGCATTGTCGGTGCCGTGCACGTGCTGCGAAATGCCCATGCCCCACAGGATCATCGAGCCTTTGGATGTGGCATATACCCGCGCCACTTCCTTAATGGTTTCAGCGGGTATGCCACACACCGGGGCCATGGCTTCCGGGCTGTATCCCTCGACGTTCTTCTTCAGATCCTCGTAGCCGATGGTCCGCGACTTGATGAAATCCTCATCGACCAGGTTTTCATGGACGATGGTGTGCATCATCGCGTTAAGGAGTGCAACGTCGGTATCGGGTTTGAACTGCAACGAGTACTTCGCGTAGCGCGACAGTTCCGAGCGCCGCGGATCGGCATAGATCAGCGTGACGCCGCTTTTCGCGGCATTCTTGATCCACGTCGCTGCCACCGGATGATTCGAAATCGGATTGGCGCCGATCAGGAATATCACCTCGGCTTTCGCCACGTCGCTGACTTGGTTGGATACCGCGCCGGAATTCACCGCTTCCATCAGCGCCGCCACGCTGGAGGCGTGGCACAGACGTGTGCAGTGATCGACGTTGTTTGATCCAAAACCCGTACGTACCAGTTTCTGGAACAGATAGGCTTCCTCGTTGGAGCCCTTGGCCGAACCGAACCCGGCCAGTGATTTCTTGCCGTGCTGATCGCGGATGGTTTTGAGTTTTCCGGCAGCCAGATCGAGCGCCTCTTCCCAGCTCGCTTCGCGGAAATATTCCAGCGGATTGGCCGGATCCATCGTGAAGTCGGCATGCTTGGGCGCGCCGGGCTTGCGGATCAGCGGCCTGGTCAGGCGCTGCGGGTGGCTGACGTAATCAAATCCGTAACGTCCTTTGACACACAACCGCTCATGGTTTGAAGGTCCGTCACGACCGTCAACCGAAATGATCTTGTTATCCTTGATGTTGTAGGTCAGCTGGCAGCCGACGCCACAGTAAGGACATACCGAGTGCACTTGCTTGTCAGGCTTGACCAGCCCCGCCTCGCGCGCCGGCATCAGCGCACCGGTCGGGCAGGCCTGCACACATTCGCCACAGGCCACACAGGTCGAATCCCCCATCGCATCATCAAGATCGAATACGATTTTCGAATGCTCGCCACGGAAAGCGTACCCGATGACATCGTTGACCTGCACTTCACGGCAAGCACGCACGCAGCGCGTGCACTGTATGCACGAATCCAGGTTGACGGCGATGCCGTAATGCGACACATCCGCTTGCGGCTGTTGGCGCGCCTTGAATCGGGGTTTGGCGACGTTGAGCTTGTCTGCCCAAAGATCCAGCTCGGATGCCCTGGTATGGCGCTGTTCCGGCATGTCAGAGAGCAGCAGTTCAAGCACCATTTTCTGCGACGCCAGCGCGCGCGCATTGTCGGTGGTGACTTCCATGCCCGGCGACAGCTTGCGGCAGCATGAAGCCGCCAGCACCCGCTCACCCTTCACCTCAACCATGCACGCACGGCAGTTGCCGTCGGGCCGCATGCCCTCCTTGTAGCAGAGATGCGGAATCTCCACACCGTGACGCTTGGCGGTCTGGATAATGGTTTCAGAGGCATAGCCCACCACATCCTTGCCATTCAGTTTGAACTCGACCGGCATTGCTGCCAGCTCTTCTTTACTCATCGCAGTCATGACACATCACCTCCGGTCCGGCATGGCGCGTAAACAACCGCGCACACGCTACGCGACCTCATTGGGGAAATACTTCATTACCGTACGGATCGGATTGGGCGCAGCTTGCCCCAGTCCGCAAATCGAGGCATCGGCCATCGCGCCAGACAATTCCTCAAGCAATCCCTGATTCCACTGTGGCGCTTCCATCAGTTGCAAGGCCTTGGTCGTGCCAACCCGGCAGGGCGTGCACTGCCCGCAGGACTCCTCGGCAAAAAATTTCATCACGTTGCTCGCCGCGCCACGTGCCCGATCTTTGTCGGAAAGAATGATCACCGCAGCAGAGCCGATGAAACAGCCATATTCCTGCAGGGTATCGAAATCCAGCGGCACATCGCCCAGTGAGGCCGGCAGAATACCGCCTGATGCCCCACCCGGAAGATAACCGTAGAACTGGTGCCCCGGCAGCATGCCGCCACAGTATTCCGCGATCAGCTCACGCACAGTAATGCCCGCCGGCGCCAGATGCACGCCAGGCTTCTGGACTCGACCCGAGACCGAAAATGAACGCAGGCCCTTGCGGCCATGCCGGCCCTGGCCGGCAAACCAGTCCGCACCCTTTTCGAGAATGTCGCGCACCCAGTACAGGGTTTCCATGTTGTGCTCGAGCGTCGGATAGCCGAACAATCCGACTTGCGCCACGTAAGGTGGGCGCAATCGCGGCATGCCGCGCTTGCCTTCGATGGATTCAATCATCGCGGACTCTTCGCCGCAGATGTAGGCACCGGCACCGCGACGCAGGAATATCGGCGGCAGCGGGCATGGCGGATCAGCCTGCAGCGCCTTGATTTCCTTTGCAAGGATGGCGCGCACACCGGCGTATTCGTCGCGTAGATAGATATAAATTTCAGAAACCTGCACGGCCCATGCCGCAATCAGCATGCCTTCGAGAAAACGGTGCGGATCGGTTTCCAGATAATGGCGATCCTTGAACGTGCCGGGCTCGCCCTCGTCAATGTTGATCGCCATCAGCCGTGGGCCTTTTTCGCCGCGCACGATGCGCCATTTGCGCCCTGTCGGAAAACCCGCGCCGCCCAGCCCGCGCAGGCTGGAATTCTCCAGGGTCTTGATCAGCGCCTCGGCATCCCGCTTGTTCGCAAGACATTCCGTTGCGATCTTGTAACCACCCTTTTTACGGTATTCGGAATAAGTCACGTAATTGCCGACAGCGCACTTGGTCTTCTTGCTCGCCACCAGCGACTGGACTTTTTCGACCGTCGCCTGCGCCACCGGGTTCTGTCCGACCACAGCCACCGGTGCCTGCTCACAACGACCGACGCACGGCGCCGGGATGACGCGCACACCGTCACCCAGTGCCTGCTTCAATCCCTGCATCAGCGGGCCCGCGCCAGACAACTCACACGACAGCGAATCGCAGACACGCACGGTCAGCACCGGAGGCGCTTTATCCCCCTCTTTGATCACGTCGAAGTGATGATAAAACGTCGCAACTTCGTAGACTTCAGTCATCGCCAATTTCATCTCGCTCGCTAACGCAACGATATGCGTCGCCGAAATGTGCCCGTAACGATCCTGAACGCGATGCAGATTTTCGATCAGCAAGTCGCGACGGCGCGGGTCCGATCCGGTTTCGCACTGCGCCTCTTCCAGCAATTTACGGACATCCGTTTGCGCGCGCGTATCCACTGTACGACCTTTGACGGCCCCACGTACGCGCTTACCACGTTTCGAAATACTGCCTCCTTCCAAGATATCTCTCCTCAAGCCACAACCTGTATGCGTCGGCTGGAAACGTTCAGGTATCAAAGCGAAACAACAACAGCGTTCATAGTGTCATTCAGCGCACAACCTTTAATATGGAGCAAATTCGATGCCTGCGCTGACCTTACTTCAGCACCGACTTCAGCAGTTTTCCCATCTCCGCAGGATTTTTTGTCGTCCTGATACCGCACTCTTCCATCACCGCAAGCTTTTCCTCTGCAGTGCCTTTGCCACCGGAAATAATTGCACCGGCATGACCCATGCGCTTGCCCGGAGGTGCCGTAACGCCGGCGATAAATCCGACCACGGGTTTTTTCATATTGTCCTTGATCCAGCGCGCGCACTCTTCTTCATTCGAACCGCCGATCTCGCCGACCATGATCACGGCTTCGGTCTGCGGGTCATCGTTGAACATTTTCATGACATCAATGTGCTTTAACCCATTCACCGGGTCACCGCCGATGCCGACGCAGGACGACTGTCCCAGGCCAATTTCCATCAGCTGACCGACCGCTTCATACGTCAGTGTGCCGGAACGCGACACCACGCCGATGGGCCCCTTCTTGTGAATATGGCCGGGCATGATGCCGATCTTGATTTCATCGGGCGTAATCACGCCCGGGCAGTTGGGCCCGATCAGCAGTGTTTTGCTGCGTTGCTGCTCCATCTTGTACTTGAGGCGCACCATGTCGCGCACGGGTATGCCTTCGGTAATGCAGATCACCAGTTCGAGTTCGGCATCCACTGCCTCCTCAATCGCGGCGGCGGCATAGGGCGGCGGCACGTAAATCACCGATACGTTGGCGCCGGTCTCTTTTTTGGCTTCACGCACAGTGTTGAATATCGGTATGCCTTCGTAGTTCTGCCCGCCTTTTTTCGGCGTGACTCCGGCCACATAACAATTCTTGCCGTTGGCGTATTCCTTGCCGGTCTTGGTATGGAACTGCCCCGTCTTGCCGGTAATGCCCTGAGTCATGACCCGGCTGTTTTTATCAATCAATATGGACATCAGTTCTTCCCCTTCGCCGCAGCAACCACTTTCTGCGCGGCATCAGCCATGTTGTTGCCGGAAATGATCGGCAGCCCCGATTCGGCGAGAATTTTTTTGCCGAGATCGACGTTGGTGCCTTCCAGCCGCACCACCAGCGGCACGCTGAGGCTGACCTGCTTCGCCGCCGCAACCACGCCCTGCGCGATTACGTCGCATTTCATGATGCCGCCGAAAATGTTGACCAGAATGGCCTTCAGTTCCGGATTGCGCAGCATGATCTTGAATGCCTCGGTCACTTTCTCCGCAGTGGCGCTGCCACCAACGTCGAGAAAATTGGCCGGACTGCCACCGTAAAGCTTGATGATGTCCATGGACGCCATCGCAAGTCCGGCGCCATTGACCAGGCAGCCGATGTTGCCGTCGAGCTGGATGTAATTCAGATCATGCTTGGAGGCTTCGACTTCTGCCGGATCCTCTTCATCGAGATCACGCAATGCGACCAGGTCGGGATGACGGAACAGTGCGTTGCCGTCGAAATCAATCTTGGCGTCCAGCGCGATCACCGTACCATCGCCGGTGAGGATCAGCGGATTGATTTCGGCCAGCGAGGCATCGGTTTCGTCAAACGCCTTGTACAGTGCCTTCAGCAATGCCCGCGCCTGCGGCAGCGATGCGGCAGGCACGCCGATCTTCGTCGCCACATCATCGGCATCGGCATCGCTCAGTCCTTTCACCGGATCAATCGCGACCTTGTGTATTTTCTCCGGCGTATTCGCAGCAACCTCTTCAATATCCATGCCGCCTTCGCTGGAGGCCATCAGCACCACGCGCTGCGTGCCACGGTCGATCACCATGCCGACATAAAGCTCTTTCTTGATATCGGCGCCTTCTTCAATCAGCAACCGCCGCACTTTCTGTCCCTCGGGCCCGGTCTGGTGCGTCTTCAACTGCATGCCGAGTATGCTGCTGGCGTAAGTCTTGACCTCTGCCGGCGATTTCGCCACCTTGACGCCACCGCCCTTGCCCCGCCCGCCGGCATGGATCTGCGCCTTGACCACCCATACTTTGCCGCCGAGCTTGGCTGCCGCGCTAACCGCCTCATCTACGCTGAAGCAGGGAATGCCGCTGGGCGTCTTGACGCCGTATTTGCGCAGGAGTTCTTTAGCCTGATATTCGTGAATTTTCATTTTTTCTGGTCCGCTTGAAATGAGCTCTGGTGTACGGCGCCCATCAACTTCTCAGGGACGCCAAATCTATTACAGCGGCCTCGGCAACAGCCTTGACCGCAGTCAATAAACGCACGATTGGGTAAAACGCGAATCCGGCGCGTACCGTGCGCAGGCAGTGGGTCTGGATTTTCGCCCGGCACACGACGACCGTGCCGACACAACTAATCCGAAAACTACTTCGAAATGCTGCAGCAGACGAGTATACCAAAGCACCTGCCGCGACCTGCCTGCACGCACACCGGCAAACACTGTCGCTTTGCCAGCACCCGCTACTCATATTGGCCAGGCATTTGCAGGAGGCGGATTGCTGCCGCCTGTACAGCCCTTGGTGCGGGATGTACATGGCCTCAAGTAATGGAAGTTGCAGCATCCAGTTTAGTTCTTTGTTATTCTGCTGCGTCGCAGCAACATGTTTGCAAAAAAATTGCAAAAAAAAGCGCAACCCCTGAGGGTTGCGCTGAAGTTCCACCAAAGGAGGAGGTTTTGGAGGATATGTGCCGATGTCTGTAAAGACACCCAACACGGTTCCGATTGTGCCATAGCCATCCCCGTAGTCAAGCAATTTTGCTGCTCCGCAATATAGATTTTATTGTTGTAAAGGTTAGAAAAACTAATCTGAAACCTGTAAGTCCAGAGTTCCATCGCGCTGAATCCACCTGCGCCCGCCTGGAATTCGCATTCCATTTACACCGCAATGCCAGCGTCTTGCGCTACTCCTGTGCTTGAGCGATAACAGCTAGCGCCCCGTTCACAGGCGAACAACAATCACTGGATTCAAGTTTGAGGAGTTGCACATGAGTCGTACGCTGTTGATGTTCACTGGCGACATTAACCTGATGAACGTCACTGATCCGGCGCTGCCGTTCGGCAAGATCGCGCCAACACTGCATAACGCTGATGTACTGTTTGGCAATCTGGAGTGCTGCTTGTATCAACCACCGGCCGCGGTTTCAGTGACCGATGAGGGTTTTTATGCAACACCGGCAGCCGGCCAGGCGCTGAAGCTGGCGGGTTATCACGTCATCGGCAATGCCAACAATGTCAATTTCGGTACTGACGCCATCCGCTCATCGTTGCACGAACTGGAAAAACTCGGCATACCGACGACGGGTGCAGGGTTAAACCGCAAACAAGCGCGGGCGCCGGCCATCATCTCCCGCAACGGCGTGCGTTACGGCTTTGTACAACGCACCTCTGTCTACTGGCCGACCAATCATGAAGCCGGCGAACACTCTGCTGGCGTTGCGGCATTACGCGGTGTCACCGCTTATCAGCTGCCGCTGCACAAGACGCGTCCGGAAATTCCGCCAGCCAATCGTCCTGGCGTGCCGCCGATCATCGTGACCTGGACTGATGCCAAATATCTGGCCGAATATGTCGCGGAGATCACCGAACTGCGTAAACAGGTGGATGTGCTGGTGGCCTCGCAGCATTGGGGACTGCATGAAGAAGTGCTCGAATACATGACTGAAATCGCGCACGCGGTGATTGATGCCGGCGCCGACATCGTCATCGGTCACGGCCCGCACTATTCACTGCCGGTGGAAATCTACAAAGGCAAACCGGTGTTCTACGGACTCGGCAGCTTTTCCTTCCACACGGGGCATGGCGGCAAAAAACACGGTGACTGGCTGGGCATGCTGGCGCGGGTCAGTCTCGACGGCCGCAACTGTGAGCGCGCATCGTTTGAATTCGTGCGGCACAACGATCACAACGAAACGGTGATCTGCGATCTGTCACGCGAACAGGCGGCGCTGGAAGTATTGCGTGAGCGCAGTACGGCATTCAACACCGCTATCCGCATGGACGGCAACAACGCGGTGCTTCAAGCCAATTAAACGAGAAATATATAACTTATTGATTTTATTGAATATTTTACGGCCCCTCATCGGCCGGGGTGCGCAGCTTGCGTTGCGGGTAGACCTTGGCCGGATGTTTCTTCAGCGCTTCCTCATCAACATCAATGCCCAAGCCCGGCGCCGTCGGCAATTCGATATAGCCGTTTTTCGGTTTCAGCTGATTCGGTGAAATTGTGTCGCAGAAATCAACGAAGGGCAGGAAATATTCGGTGATGATGAAGTTGGGCATGGTCGCCGAGGCATGCACGGTCGACGCCAACGCCACCAGCGTCGAGTTGTAATTGTGCGGTGACATCGCAACCAGGAACGATTCTGCCATCGCGGCAATTTCCTTGAGCTCCAATATGCCACCGACGCAGGCGACATCGGGATTCAGAATGTCGGCCGCGCGTTTTTCCAGCAACGGACGGAAACCGGTCTTGGTGTAAGTCGCTTCACCAATCACCATCGGCACGCCGATTTCACGACGGATCTGCGCCAGCTCATCGGGATACTCGGCCTGGCAGGATTCCTCCATCCAGTAGAGATCGAATTCGGCGAGCTGCTTGTCGAGACGGATCGCATGCATCGGCGCGAGACGACGATGCTGCTCGATCAGCAGGTCGATGTCCGGACCTACCGCATCACGGATTGCTTTGACCACGCTGATCGCACGCTTCTCATGCTCCTTGGGGATATACGAGCGCCACGGCGAGGGCAGCGGATCGAATTTCATCGCGGTGAAACCCTGCTTCACCACGTTCTCCGCAGCCCGCGCATAGTCGGCGGGCTGCTTCATGCCGTAACTCCAGCCGTTGGCATAGACACGTATCTTTTCGCGATATTTGCCGCCCAGCAGGTTGTACACCGGCTGTTTGGTCGCCTTGCCGACGATGTCCCACATGGCCTGCTCGATGCCGCTGATGGCGCAGAACAGTTCCACCGAACCGCGGCGCGCCGCGTAATCATCAAACGCAAACTGAGTGAAATGCTTGATGTCGAACGGACTGCGGCCGACCATGTAGGGGCCCAGCGCGTTCAACTGCGCCATCACCGCGGTATCACGATCGTATTGCGAATACGCCTCGCCCCAGCCGTGGATGCCGGCGTCGGTTTCGACTTTTACGAATATCAGATTCTTGCGCCAGCCGGGATGTACGGCATAACTTTTAACGGCGGTGATTTTCATGGCTGCTGTGCCTCTCGCAATAACGTTGCGGAAATATCGGAATAAAAAGTTGGACTCTATGCGGGGCTTGAATCTATGCGCCCACCATCCGCAGTGTCAAGAACCTCGATGCAAAGAACGCACACTGGTCCAACATGCGACCACATCGCGTAAAAAATATCGCTACAGCGTGCGCGGCTGCAGTTTCAGCAATTGCCCGATCCGCTCCGAGCTCTTCAGACCGCTGCCGGTCAGCACAACCACCGTGTCTTCGTCGGGTTGTATGGCCCCGGATGCCAGCAATTGCGTCAACCCTGCCGCAGCTGATGCCGACGTCGGTTCCACATACAAACCCATATCAACCAGTCCGCGCAGCGCGGCAATGATTTCCGCTTCACCGACCGCAGCGATGGCGCCATTGGAACTGCGCACGGCACGCACCACTTCACGCAGCCGCGTCGGCTGCGACGATGCAATGCCTTCCGCCACGGTGGGTGTAACCGTGATCGCAACCGGCTCTTCACCGCCCGCCCGCCACGCGGCGTAACAAGGCGCGCAGTTGGCCGCCTGCACACCGAATATGCGCGGACGCTTGTTGATTTCACCGTTGCGCAGCAATTCGTCGAAACCACGATCCAGGCCCAGCACATTGCTGCCGTAACCCAATGGGGCAATCACATTGTCCGGCACGCGAAATCCCAGGTCTTCCCACAATTCGTACGCCAGCGTCTTGGTGCCCTCGACAAAAAACGGCTGCCAGTTGTGGCTGGCATAAAAAATTTCAGAACTCATGCGCATCGCCGCGTCGGCAACATCCTGACGTGTGCCAGGTACGGTCACCACGTCGGCGCCGCAGGCCGCGATCTGCGCGATCTTGGGATAAGACGCCGTTTCCGGGATCAGAATGCGGCAGCGCATGCCCGCCGCCGCGGCGTATGCCGATAGTGAGGCGCCGGCATTGCCCGATGAATCCTCGAGCACGTGATCAATGCCACGGCTTTTCAGGTAACTCACCATCACGGTCATGCCGCGATCCTTGAACGAACCGGTGGGCATCATGAATTCGAGTTTGAAACGCACCGGCACACCATTCCACTGCCGGCTCAGCAGCGGTGTACCGCCCTCGCCCAGTGACACGGCGCGCTGCGCATCGACGCCGATGGCCTGCGCATAACGCCAGATCGAGCGCTCATCCCGATTGATGTCATCACGGGTGAGGCCTTTTCCCGGCGCAAGATTCAGGTAGTGACCGCGATCACCGCACCATCGCGCCACATCGTCCGGATAATTGGCGCTACTGAAGGAATCGATATAAGTCATTGATTTTATTATATAATTTAAATGGTCTCACGTGAGTAAACATTAACTTATGAGTAGTTCGGCTGAGTCTTTTGCACAACCCGGCCAATTTCCGCCCAAAAAAGAAGGCAGGCGCATGCGCCTGCCTTCCCGATTGTAGCGCGGCCTGCGCGCAGCGCCGGCCATCTACTGTGATCAGCCTTCTTTCTTGGCTTTGCTACCGCCCTTGGCCTTGGCTTTTTTCTTGCCCTTGGATTTTGCTTTTTTCGGTTTGTCCGCTTTGGCTTGTTGAGCGGCGGGTTGAGCCGGGGTTGCCGGAGTCGCTTTGGCCGGTGCAGCCGATTGTGCAGGCACTGCCGGAGTTGCCGTCTGGGCAACCGCGTTAAAAGTAAGCGCGGCAAAGCCGGCGGCCAGCAGGGTGGTCAGCAGTTTGTTCATGATGTCTCCAATTTCTGAAATATCGGTTCGCGTAATTGCGCGATGCGTCCCGAACGCTTCGGGTCGTATGCCTGTAACGCCGGCGCAGCATCCCGGTTGACGAACCGATGCCGGCGCAGTGTTAACATCGCGCAGCCGTCGTCAAACCACGACGCCATGGAGGAGGCGAAAACAATGGAACTGAAACTCAAAGGCAAGCGCGCTCTGATTACCGGTGGGTCGCGCGGCATCGGTCTGGGCACGGCACAACTGCTGGCACAGGAAGGCTGTCACCTGCACCTCGCTGCACGCAGTCAAAAAGACCTCGACGCGGCACGGGAAAACATCACTCGCTCCTCCAAGGTGGATGTCCACTGCCACGCAGTTGATCTGTCGGACTCGACGAATGCTGTCGCACTCGCCCGGGAATGCAGCGATGTTGATTTTCTGGTGAACAATGCAGGCTCGATTCCGCAAGGCACCCTGGCCAGCCTGGATGACGCCACATGGCGGCGCGCCTGGGATCTCAAGGTATTCGGCTTCATCGACATCACCCGCGAAATTTACGCACGGATGCGGGAGCGACGCAGCGGCGTCATCGTCAACGTGATCGGCGCCGCCGGCGAACGACCGGTGGCCAGCTACATCGCAGGCAGCATGGGCAATGCCGCGCTGATGGCATTCACGCGCGCCCTGGGCGCCGAAAGCCCGGAATTCAATGTACGCGTAGTGGGTGTGAATCCCGGTGGCACTGCGACTGACCGCGCTGTGACCCGACTGCGCACACGCGCGGAAAAAGAACTAGTAGTTCGTTTCATTAAAACAAATACATATTAGGCAGTGCTGATATCAAATTTATTCCACCGAAATACGACGGGAAGTTGATTCATTTCATCAACGCCTTTGAGAATACGCGTTTTGAGTTCATCGACAGAGCCAACCCGAATGTGGCGCAGAAAAGTTCGTGCCATTTTCGAGAACGCGCACTCGATTAAATTGAGCCAGGAACCATGCTTAGGGGTATGGTGTCTATTCAGCCAAGGGCAGGCGAGATGGGCTGACCGATGAAGGCCAAGCGAAGCGCCTCGAAGACATTATGCCCTTGCTTGAGCATGGTATCGAGGTAGGCGCGGATGACACAGAAGTCCT
>Ga0209491_10005646_pt1 | contig 18124 bp, 3 predicted proteins | sample BON02_FD_187213 | JGI IMG/M metagenome (GOLD analysis project Ga0209491, IMG submission 187213) | Freshwater microbial communities from Lake Bonney liftoff mats and glacier meltwater in Antarctica - BON-02 (SPAdes) (version 2) | ecosystem: Environmental > Aquatic > Freshwater > Ice > Glacier...
TAAGTGAGATCAGACAAAAACAAGGCGAAGTGTACCCGCATTTCAATTTCCGGCGCGGCACCGTGCCAAGTCCAAGGAAATGGAGCACAAGGAACGAAGCGCACAATTTTGTGGCACGAGTAGTCACCGAGGGTATGCCCCTGTTCAACATGCGTCGAAAGCACATGCCCAAAACTCTTGGCGCGCATATAGTCCTCCATTCTCTGCGGGTGAATTTTTTTGCAGAACTTGGCCGTGATCTGTGGGTGTATGTATGCAGTGGAATTTGAAGCACGAGCGCGGAGAATCACGGGTCACACACGATACGTCATGGCTACATTTTGCACGACGGTGATATAGGCCTCACTCACACACACCAGTCACACACGTACCAGACACCTATCACACGCACGCACACAGTCGACAGTGCGATGGGCAGCACAACATGCGCGCGACGCCGACATACCGTGCGCACACCAGAAGCCTCGAAAAATGTCTCCATTTTGCGAATGAAATACAGGAAAAGACCCATGAAAATCATGTGGCTCGCGAAAGTTCCGATGATGGGCGCCTGATCGAAAATGATGGCTGCTTGCATGGGGAAATACGCGCCACCTGCTGTTGGATCGCCCACCTCCACATTGGAAACAGCATCAAAGTCAATTTCAAAAGAGGCACCTGCCGCGCCATCCGCGCCCGCAGCAGGACTGTCTTGTTTGAGGCCAAAATACTTGGAGCGTGCCGAAATGAAGGCGTCCAACATCATGAGCCCAAACGATGCACCCAGCAGGAGATGGAGTAGACCAAACACTGCGGTCGAGCGCCTCGTCGCGTGCGACACCTGCACCATGCGCGCGGTGTTCTGATCAATCTCTATTCCTTCCACACGCTCTCTGCTTGTCTGCAGAATCCGAACTTGCCTACCCAGACCATCCACCGAGGAGCGGCTTCCGCGAATCAGCTTGCGGATATCTAGCAGCTGATCCTCCAGCGCTTTGATCCCGCTCTTAATATCGAGGGTTTCGTGCAAAATCTTGCCAATTTCTTCGAGGGGCGTGGGCGGAATCGCTAAATGCTCCAGCGCGTCATCCAGAAATGAGATCATTTCTTCCAAAATCGCCAAATCAGTGGCGACATCATTGCGCAGATGACGCGTTGTCTCAAAGTGCTCGGGGTTCTCGTCGCAAGCCTCAATGAAGTTTTTCAATTTCACAATGTCCGACCCAAGCAGTGTCAGTCTCGAGAATAGATTCTTCATAAAAGATTGGATGCCCATGATTTCGCCAAACACGACAGTAATTCTGTCGTATTTGCGCAAGCGACGCCCCACAATAAGCATACCGTCGCTGCCCAAAATCATAAGATCACCACCAACCCCGATATCTTTGGCGACTCGAAATTCGCCAAGAATCTGGCGCAGCTCATTTTCATATTCCCCACGGTCTTGATATTGTGCAGCCTTCATGACAGGGTCAGCCTTGTCAGCAAAGATAAGACAGTACTTGTTACGGCTTGTCGAATTACCACGGTATATGGTGTGCAGGGAGCGGCGTTGGCTTGTCGTCAGCAGGTCGCCAAGCATCGTAGAAGTATCCTGAATCACGTCCACCATCATACGCGACATCAAATCGCATGACACATCATCGGCAAGCCTGTCCTGGATGGCCTCGACTCGGAAGCCACACGAAATTGCGCCCAAGGTATGCAGATGGATGCCAATATACTCGACTTGTTTTACACCTTCATCCTCCGCAAACTGAATCTCAGCCTCGAAGTTTACACACTGCGACGAGCTGTAGTCCAGCAGCTCCACCCTGGTGAGGCCCTGCTTTGTATGCACCAATTGACCATTGGGGTCCATGTCGACGACTGATGTGAATCTACCGCCAGCATTGCGCGTCTTGACTCCGAATCGTTCTAGCAACGAGCAGAACTCATTGGCTGCTGTTGGAATCCACTCCTGGACAAGAATGTTCACCTGAGATAAGACAATTGCCTCTTTGAGCTCTCGTTTGATCTGCGAAATTCCTACCCCCGACTCCCAGGCCCTGGTGGAATTATCAGTGCACATTGTCTCACCCGTGCGGTAGGTCCAGGGTAGAAACGGCGAGGTGACGTACGAAACATCTTCGACCTGTGTGACTGCCGAACGCATCTCAAAGCCATTCTCGGTGACTAGGAGGAACCCGTCCTCGTCCGTAAGCACATTGACCAAGTCCTTCTTAGGGTGCACGCGCTCCTTGTATCCTTTGCGCTGGTACAGGAAGTCATCGACCTCGAGCCGCAGAATGGGAGGCAGCGCCTGCAAAAGGTCCATCCCCTTCTGCGACGCCTGAAAGGCCGAAGTCGTAATGTTATCGTCGTTCGGAACCTTGAGGCTCTTGACAAAGTCCTGCTCGATGAGATCGTCAATTGTGCTCCTGCCCTCCTGACTGATGTTGATGTAGCAGCGCTTCACCTGGACCGCACCCTCCTCGTCGGCATACAGAAACTGCCGCGAGATCGGGGCGTAATCAAAGTCCAGCTTTCCGGCGCAGATGCCCTCATACATGAGCACGTCCAGGGGCAGCTGGCGCACCCACGTCTCCGGCTGCTCTTCGCTCTTGGACGCACGCGCGTAGTGAGAAACAAGGTACAGCAGCTTGGCATGCTCAAAGCTGAGGCGGTACTCCTTTCCATCCGTCTTGTCAAACCACACCATCTGCGTAGCCTCCTGCTCATGGCGTTTTTCAGCCATGCCGTGTCTTGCTGTGAATGCGCCCTGCTTGTCCCGAAATGCACAGGCTGATGCTGATGGAGGACTAACCGCCGACACGATGCAATATTAATGTTCCCTTTTAAAAAAGTTCTCATTACGGATCTGTAAATGTTTACTCATAAACATGTACAAATATGCATGAATTAAAATCCAATCTTCGTAGATCACTCAACATTATTGATTTATTTTTTTGTTTATAATCATCCGCATTTTGTTGATTTCGCTTCTTAAATATTTGTGTACATGCATGGTTTCGGGCGGCTTTTTCCCAACTGAAATTTTCCTGACTCGCAGCGACCTCGCCGCGAGGAAGGGCGGGCCTCCAAGCTGGCCAGACCAGCCGAGACCTGTTTGCAAGCAGGTCCAACATGCCGTGACGACCCCTTGATCAATCGCGAGATTGCGAGCTAGACATGGTGATAGAGCAAGATCAGCAGCTGCGTCACAGGTGGCAGCCGCACACACACCAGCCGGTGAACAGACAGCAACGTGCAAATCAGTGTAAAGCGATGAGAGGAGAAGAGAATAAGGAAGTTCCAGCAGCCACCGTGCAGCAGCCCAGCAAGCGGCGCTCCGGGCTGGACTGCCTTCCGCACGCGTCCAGCGCGAGCCACTCCTCGCGCTGCCCAACCAGGTCCGACCGAGCAGATCACCGGGAAGAAGAAAGAAAAGACGGGTGCAATCTGTACAGTCGGATAGGCAGCACTGGGCCGCAGTGCGACGTCATGATGCTCACGCTGCGACCGCGGGCTTGCTCTCACCCCTCTTCCTGCAGCATTCACCAAACAGCCGCAGAAAAAAACTGGCTCTCCGCGTTTGATAGCGATAAATCGCTCCACGTTGCAGCGCTCATGGAGCGGAGGAAGGTGGCAGCTGGTGCACAAGGCCATCTGCGGAGCTCGGGCATATTAGCTTGCATTTTTGCGCTGATGCTGGGCAACACCGTGACGAAGGCGGAAGGGAACAGGGCCATTTGCGCCAGTCAGAGCACGGCCCGCGGCCTTGCCACAACGTCGGCAACAGCAGGCACGCCGGCGTCCTTCACCATTCAGGTGACTGCGTGCGGTCTCCCAACATATGTACCCTGCATAGATCAAGATTGTTCGAGAGGCTCCAAAACGTATCGTCTGCGACCCGCTGGCAAATAGTTTGGAGCTTCGGCGATGTGTTCTGTGCGAACGGTTCTACATGTGCTGACATGATTTTTGGTTCGCATTTCTGCAGGGTCGTGATGTGTATGGACTGCCCCTAGCACCTGAGTCAGGCACTTTCATGGTCAGTTTCATCAACCACAAAGGCACTCACTCGTTCAGTGCGATCACGCACAAACAAGGGGGAACAGTAGAGACCGTTGACATTACTGCAGGTGGCTCAAGTTGTAGTGCCGGAGGAACTTTGGCGGCAAAGGGTGGCGGGGGTTTTGGATTTGCAGCCGCCTTTTCTGTCTCTGGCGGCGCGATCAGCACAGTGACCATCACCAATCAAGGGGAGAATTACGTGTATGCTCCAATCTTGTGGATAGACTCAGGAGGATCTGGATGCAACGGATATGCGCTTGCTCCCGACATGGCTCCAGCAGGCGACTTTACTGGCGCGGCTGTTACAACAGTGAGCGGAAAATACCGGGTGTCTCCGCTACTTATTGAAGGTGGTGGTTTGAATGCGTCTTACTACAACAACGTGTGGCTACATGGCGAGCCTGCTCTAAAGAGACTCGACCATGCTATTGACTTTGACTGGGGAAACGGTCCGGTAACACCTTTTGCGGCTGATAGGGCCAGTGTGCGCTGGGAAGGAATGATTCAAATCGAGCCCGCCATCCCGGTGCCACTGTCAGGGTTGCGTGGGGGGGTTCGCAAGATCGATGTTGTATTACCAGGTTTAAGCTGCAGCAGCGATGGCACCCTACAAGCCACCGGGGGGGGAGGGGTTGGATTCGAGGCGTCTTTTACTGTCGCAGGATACTTCGGTGTGGATGGCAAGTATGCCACGGGAATCGATAGAATTTTCATCACAAATCCTGGTGCAAAATACACGTCGGCTCCAGCCTTGTCGATTGCATCTGGCGGCAGTGGCTGCAAAGACTTCAGGCTCGATGCGCTCTTGTCGACCACCCACGGTATCGACACCGTTTTCTACGCGGAAACTGACGGGTAAGTTTTCACTCCCTCGATATCCCCTCGTCCCGCTAGTCCTTTTGAGTTTGATTTTTTTGCTGGGGGCATTTTCTGAAATTGGCTTGAATGTATGCGCAGAGGTGTGAAGCTATGGATAGATGATGAGCTCATCATAGACAAGTGGGAAAACGAGGCTCTGCGAAAAGGCGTCTTGAGGCAATGCTACGGAACTGATCAGGAATGTTCTTATGGAGAGGAATTGTTGTGCTCAAGCAGCCAAACGCACAGCGTCATTACAAGTGACTCAGCACGACAAGTGCGATCCATCATCGCCAACTCGTGTCCTGCATACAACCAGTCCTTCACAGCGCAGGCGCAACTGTCGAGCGCAACCGTGCAATACTGGAATGTGCAACTGCCGGTCAATCCTGTAATGTCTCAAATCCCGACGCATGTTGCCAAGACGGGACGATCTGCTGTAGGCGTGATTGGATTTGCGGTGAATGGCGTACCGTTTTACGGACCAATGGATGACTTTTCCTCGTCGCGAAAGTGGAGTGAGCAGCAGTCGCTGTACGATGGCTGCAATGGCCATGTCGACACCTTAGGCATTTACCATTACCATGGAAATCCAATGTGCCTGTACGGAAGTGATCTCGGGCGACACTCGCTTTTGGTTGGGTTTATGCTCGATGGAATTCCAATTTATGGGCCACTTGATGTTGGGGGCGTGAAGGCTGGAGAACTTATTGGGGTTGCGCGTCTCGACGAGTGTGGTGGGCACACAGATGAAGAGCATGTGTTTTACCACTACCACGTGGGCTCTGAAAAGTCGCACGTCATCAACTGTTTGCGGGGATGCCTCCAGGGAGTTGTGTACAATGGATCAAATATTAATATCAACTCGCAGAGCCCTTGCATTTCCAGCAGCTTGCAATACGATTATACCAAAGTGAGTGCCTTTAAAGTCTCCAAAATTGGCACGCTTCCGTCTCGCATGAAGGCTGCATCACTGCGCACTCATTCAGGGCAGGCATATTTGGAAGCGGGCAGCTTCCACAAGATCAAAGTCGAATACGTGCATCATGCTGGTTATGCAGCGATGCATCTGTATTGGAGCCCGGGGCTGGGCGACCGGAGAATAGCCACAGAATTCTTTCTATTCAATCCTGTGAAGTGGTGTGGGGATACAGTCTTGTGCAGTCAGCACATATTCACAGTGCAAGCAGGGTTAGCCTCGGCTGCTGCAAGCTTTCTTTCTCCACTAGACAATATGAAACTTGACGTTGTAACACCAATTTACGACGACTCGTACGCCAGTGCTCTGGCGCTTCTGCCCAAGTACTCGCAACCTAATTACATTTCGGAATCAGGTGATATTGTTTTTACGGTCACGTCCGTAGATGCGGGTGGCAATGTCCGTTTTGATGGCGGAGATTCTTTCACTCTGAAGGTGCTCCGGCATGTCACCACTGGAACGGCACAGGAGGCATCTGGTACATCGATGGTGTTGGCTTCAAATGCTTCTGCGGACGACTACACCTATAACGGCCTTGCACTTGAAACCACAGAAGGAACGGGTTCGGGGCACAGAGTGAATATCCAGAACTATTTCGGTGAGACGCGCACAGCAATTGCGACCTTTACTACCACGCCAGATTCGTCCACGAAATATATAGTAGGGCCCGAAGAGGACGTTGGCATTCAAGCCTTGGGCAATGGATACTACATGGCGCGACCACAGCTGACAATTTCAAGCAACTACACCTTATGGGTCATGCTCAGTGGCACGAGCCATACCCATGGCAGCCCCTTTCACGTGTATGTAGGTGCTTCAAAATTCAGCGCTGCAGATAGCTACGCGAATGTCAAATACGTCTGGGAGGCTGGGAGAGCCGAGACATTATACATTATTGCCAAAGATAGATTCGGAAACAACGTCACGGGCGTGTCATCGTTTTCGGACTCGTGCACCAAGAGGTGTGCTGCGTTTCGTTTCAGCGCTGTGATTCGCTCGAGCATTGCAACTTCGCTCGTGACGCAAGGACGAATTGCAGTAGCAGGGGACGCTTCATATTTTACGATGGCAAGCACGTCGTCTGCCTTTCCGACGCAATACGTTGGGTACGCAGTGAATATCGGTGGTGAAACGCGCAACATTACCCATCATGGGAATACGGGGAACTCAAGCGCAAACCAAGGCAGGGTCGTCACTGTGAACACAGCCTTCTCTTCACCTCCAGCTGCTGGGGACAATTACTTTGTCACTAGAATCATGGATGTGAAACCGCGACCGATGCGAATCTGTCGCATGTCAGATGCTGACTCCCGCACGTCGACGGGTGTGAATGCATTGGCGCTGTGTCCCGCACTTCTAGACACGGGGGAATACACACTAGACATCAAGTCATCGGGTCAAGCCCTATCGAATTCTCCAATGCGGGTGCTGGTTCATCCCTCATGGAAGTGCGCTTCGAAGAGCACAGCAAGTGGTATGGGATTGACGTTGGCCACGGCTGGTGCCGCTGCTACTTTCACAATTACTACCAGAGATTCCTTCTCGCAGTTGAGTACCATGGGTGGGGATGGATTTTCTGTTAGTGCGGACCGCGCTGGGGCCGTGATGGCCATGCAATACTTTTCATACTGCGCACCGTCGCTAACGGAATGCTCGGTATCTAGCAGTGGAATTGGGACGCAGTCGATTGCAGATCAAGACACAGGCACCTATCTTGTTGCCTTTACTCCAACTCGGAGCGGCAAATACAGAATCAACGTCAAGCTTGGTCTCTATTCTGAACTATTTGGATCCCCGTACCAACTTTACGTCAGGCCCGGGTCCATCTGTGCAAGTCGAAGTTATGTGCAAGGAGATGGATTGACACTAGCCACCTCTGGTCAGCAGTCACGGTTCACAGTTTTTGCCCAAGATTCCTTTTCAAATTCTGTGCAATTTCTGAACGCAAATGCGCTAGATTGCGTCGATTCAACCATTTCGCCTGGAACTTGTGGCTTAACCGTCTCGATTGGATCGTCCGTGACCAAGGTTGAGCCTAGAGACTCAGGATTTGATGTGATCACGTCCGAGGAGCCGGCTGCTGGATGGGATGTTGCTTACACGATAGACAAGACCTTTCCGACTCGAAACTACACTACGACGCTGTCTGTAAACGGCAATTACATCTCAAACATTCTTTCTGGGGGACTCTTTGCGACATATTACTCTGACACGGATTTGATGGTACCAGTGGTGATTAAAACCGTCGCAGCAATCGACTTTTCCGGTGATGGTGTAGGTCTCAGTGGTGGAGTGGATGCTTTAGTAGATAATTGGCCGTGGAAAGGATTGAAAGTGTTGAGTTCGACATCTACAGTGTATGCCGATGCAAATTTTGCGGCAAGATGGACCGGTCTGATCGAGCCTGAGTATAACCAAATCTACACCTTTGGTCTTAGTATAAGTGACGTTGGAGAGCGAGTTCGACTGTGGGTGGATAATTCGCTAATTGTCGATGACTGGACGTCACTCGCTTCTTTACATCCGACTGGCACCTATCATTTTACCAAGGACTTCAATCTTTATGATATCAAGGTCGAATTTGTAGAGCGAGGGGCGAATACAAGGAAACTGAGCCTTTTGTGGCAGACGAAGGAGTTTGGCGACGGCAATTTTGTTCCTGTGCCGTCTGACAAATTGAGGCGCGAAGCCCAATCTTTCACCACCTTGGTGCTAGAAAACCGACCGTCTGTTGCGCTCTTGAGTACTGCATCTGGCAACGCCCTCTCCCTGAGCACTGCAGGATCGTACTCGTATTTCACAGTCACGGCAAGAGATATACTGCAGACGATTGAGGAAATCGATTCTAAAACACAGAGGTTAGATTTTCAAGGTCGCACGGGTCGTGAGATGGGTGGCCTCTTTGCGACATACTACAGAGATAGCGACTTGTTGCATCCTATGCGGTCGCTGACACAACCGACAATCTACTTTCTGACGAGCAACACGACGCTAACAAAAGAAATGGCGATGCCAACGCCGGCAGATCAAGCTGACATTGTGCGTGTCGCAAGTGCATCAACGTTGGGTGCTACGGTTGGCAGTGACATCTATATTGACGACGAGCTCATGCGCGTTCTTTCAATCAGCTCCAATACTATTACTGTCACAAGAGGAAGAGCTGGGAGTGCGATTGCCCCGCACCTGAAGGGGGAAACCGTCAACACGGTTCCGATCCTTGATTTCACTTCATCCAACGCTTACAGTGTGAGGTGGAGTGGGCTGGTGCGTCCGCAATACGGAAGTCTCTACACGTTCAAAGCCACAGTTGCAGAAATAGATGAGCGTATCAAATTGTGGATTGACGATGCTCTCCTTGTCGATGCATGGTCAAGTATATCTGCCACTACATTGACAGCCACTTGGCCGTCACCATCTGCCAATGGCTACTACAGTATAAAAGTGGAGTACAAAGAATTTCATGGGAAAGATGGATACTCCTTGAGCTGGGCTTCCAACAATCAAGCCAGTGTACTGGTGCCTTCTGATCGGCTGTACACGGGCAATTCGATCCTTCACGCCGAACTGGTAAGCACTGGCCTTGGCACCTACAAGGGGAGATACATGACAACTTTGAGTGGCGCATATCAGAGCATGTTGTCGATTAATACGGCAGGCGGGCTTGCTGCAACATACTATGCGGATCAAGATTGTATAAAATATGCCTATCACCGTACTGATCCTGAGGTTAATTTCAACTGGGGGCCTTTCAGCCCCCACAAGAGCGTGCCGAGGGATTTTTTTTGCGTGAGATGGGCAGGTATGCTCGCACCCGTAAGTAGTGAAGAACACAAATTCATTATTTCTGCCGATGACAGTGCCAGGCTTTGGATTGACGACGAGCTTCTAATCGACCACACAGTCGATCTAGGCCTCAATAGTTGGGCCACCAAAATGTTGAACAAAGAGTACCTGTACCCCATAATCGTCGAATACCGCGAGCAACAGCATCATGCAAATATCAAGCTCATGTGGAGTGCTAGCAACTTGAAAAAAACCTCCATTGCAAGCATCCAGGCTCGCGAGACGACGTGCTCGATAAGACCTGATCAATTGCGTGACTGTCTTGCTTCCTCCACTTCTGGTGCTTCTGGTGGGTCAAATTTCATTGCTGGAAATATCATCGTGAACGGTGGGACCCCATCGGCGTCAGCAACATTTACGGTAGATGATCGAGGGTCGATTTCGATTGTGTCTGTAAACGAGGGAGGAAGTGGGTACGATGAATCAGTGAGCCCAGACCATGTAGATATCCTTTATAGCGACACAAACATTAGTCAGATCCTCAGTGTGACTTCAATTAGTATAGAAAATAGTGGCTCTGGATACATACCGGGTCAATTCCGCGTGCTGGGCAGCAATACCAGCGATTTTGCGTGGGGAGAGTTCGACACGTTTGCTGGTCAAATCACTAAAGTGTACTTTCACAGCCATGGAAGTGGATACACAGAATTGATTAATTCGAACAGAGTCGAGCTGCTGTTTCCTGCGAATCTTCGAGAAGAAGACACGCTCCAGATACAGATAGCTACAGTAACATCTGTGGCCATCAATGGAACCAAAACGACAAACTACGACAGCGATTCCGAAATGACGGTTACGTGTTCTGCTCCTTGCACTGGCGCCGGCTTGAAGGCTAAGTGTTCAGTACGCTCAGGTATTGTTGTGCATGTCGAGGTTGTAAATCGTGGGGTTGGATATGACTCATCAAATCCGCCCAGCCTGGCGTGTCCTGGCGGAGCTGGACACACTTTCACACCTGTCATTGCCAGTGGAGCAGTTTTTTCGCCAAAAGTTGCGTTGGGAGCTCGTCTCGTACCCCACCTTGTGGGCAACGCGACCAAAATCATTCCATCGTCGCATCTATTTGGAACGCAAGAGGCGATTCAAGGGTGGTCGGGCACGGAGGATTACCATACATTGACTGTGCAGCCACAGCTTCTTTGTGGATCCACCTCGAGCATTCAAGGAGGTGGCATTGGCTGGGCTATATCCTTGTCAACTGTTGGATTCCCTGCTTCGTTTACAGTCGTCGCTCGAGATGAGTACGGAAATATCCGTACAGGCCCTGAATCGACTACGGAGAGGGATTTTTTTGTCTCTAGGCTAGTCTGGAATGAATCCTCCATGGAGCGTATCATAAGTGGAGCAGGTAGTACGGATGCTGGCACAATTGCCACCTCGGTCGTGCCAGGTCGCTATGACTTCTCGGTGAGCTCCTCCATTCATACTACTGCTGGCTACAGAATTATGCAGACTTCTCTCATATCTCAGGGTGGACTGTCTGCGACCTACTATACCGGGTCCAAACACGCATACGGAAGTGTTGACCCTGTTCGCTTTCCATCGATGAGTTTTCCCACAAAAGGACAAACTGATGCAACTGTCGATTTCTCGGGGGCTTCTGCATCTACAAACTGGCCCATTTGTCAGCCTGGTAACGGGCAATATCCATTTGGCGTCAGATGGTCCGGATTCGTGCGTCAGACCACCGGAACATCTGCAACCTACACGTTTTCTTTCTCCCTGAAACATGCAGCCGAGAGGGTCCGGTTGTGGCTCAGCAATAGTTTGGTGCTGGACCAGTGGAGTAGTCTTGCTTCATTAACACCTTCCATGTCCACACATGCAACATTCCCTAGCAGTGCCAGCAACAGTGTCTTTGTTGATTACAAGTCCAGGGACGAAACTCGAGGCATTACAATGAATTGGAAAGATAGCTCAGGCGTACAGGTTGTCGTCCCATCTTCAAGACTGTTTGCACATTATGATGTTATCGGTGGGTATAGAGAAGAGTATGTGCAAGGCGGCAGTACAGCTGGCGACGCTCTGCTCTTAACAGGTGATGCAGTGAGTGTAGCGACTGCCTTTTCTGCAGCTACCTTTACAATTGTGGCTCGTGATCGATACGATAATATGATCACCAACGCCGAAGTATTTTCCATCCGTCTTTCTGGCGCGCAAGCTGATGCTCAGCAGGGAGTGCCGATTGAATTTGGGCAGGGCAAGTATGTGGGGTCATATCTGGTCACAAGTGCGGTCACTCAAACTTTATCGGTATCGTTGCCACAGCTTGGAGGGCTTTACGCCACATATTTTAGCTCGGACGATTTTACCAGTGGAAAGTACATTCGAGTCGACAGAATGAAAGCCTTGGTTGGAAGTGGAGATGCGACAGGAGAAGATATATGGCCAGGCCAGCCTGGCGAGCCAATGGCAGCTACAGCATTTTCCGTGCGATGGGAGGGCTTCTTAAAACCGTCTTTGCCAACACGTTATCAGTTTAAGGTGGGCTTGGCTGATGCAGATGACCGCATCAAACTTTGGATTGATAATAGCCTCATTATTGAGCAATGGGAGTCGTTGGATTCCATGCGAGTCTCTGGCACGCACCATTTTACAATACCTGACACCCTCTTTGACATCAAAATCGAGTACAAAGAGAAGATTGGATTGCATGGAATGTCTCTGTCATGGTCCACCGCGCCGATTTCTACTGTGATCATAGACGATCTTGGCTGCAATACCGGATGCACCAACTCGTTAGCCAGTATTGTCCAAAAGAGTGATTGGCTGGAAGAATCAACAACTGCAGGGTTTTTTGGAACAGGCTATCATCAGGATGGAAATAACGCTAAGGGAATCAGAGAATTTTGGTTTCAGTATCCCGAGGCCTTCGGTGTATACGATGTGTATCTGTATTACCCAGCCAGTGCGTCCTTCGATTCTAAGGTTCCAGTGACTGTGGCACATGGTAGAGGAAATTCGCTTCATTATGTTGACCAGACAGTTACTCAGGCCAACGGGGCTTTTCTAGGGCGATACGCCTTTCTCAACGGGGCTACTGTCGTGGTGAAAAATGCTGGCACCACGAAAACAGTTATAGCGGATGCAGTCAAGTTTGTCAACAATGTTCTGTCGTCGGACCGAGTTCTTCACTGTGGCCAGGTAATTGGAACGCAGAGCGCACGTGAATTTTCAATAGTTGCCAGCAAACTGTTTGCCAACACAGATTCGAATTACTTGAATGGCTACATGTGGATCGGAAACGAGAAGGGTTTAATTATCAAGTCGTTGAACGGCAATCAGCTGACCCTGGACAGGTCGTTTTCAATGGGTTCCACAACTCTCTCTTCGGCACTGACAGGTACGGCTACTTCTTTAAGTGTCGTAGATGCAGGCTATTCTGGCATTATCGTCGGAAGATTCCTTGAAATTGGCAGTGAAGTAATGCGTGTAACTGCTGTGTCTGCGAATACAGTTACTATCGAACGCGGCTATCTCTCGACGGCAGCAATGGCGCATGAATCCGGATCCACAGTCCAAACAATTCTGCTACCAGGTTCCGTTATCGAGTCTGGTATAGTTGGAGCTGTGACGTCAGCATCTGTGTTGCAGATTGCTGCCTCTGCACCCAACGGCAACGATATATTTCTTGGGTACGCCCTTAGTCTTGCCTTCGGAGGGTTCATGCAGTCACGGACAATTGTGGCATACTCATCCAGAACAGTGACGGTTTCACCTGCCTTTGATTCAATTCCTATCCAAGGCGTATCATTGTATCAGATTACGGCCAAGTGCCTTTTTACTATCACAAAGACTCTCCTTGTGGATGAGCAAGGTGCTGATTGCCTTGAGTGCTCTATTCCGCCTAGTCTCTTGTACGCTAATCCTAGGACACAAAAGAGTGTAGTAATTGAAAGAGATTTGCGAAGGACCATTCCGTCGTCGGACTTTTTAAGCACAGCCACAGCTGGTATTGTCAAGTCTTTCAGCATTACAGTCCGTGACGTTTTTGGCAACATGCTGGCCTCGGACCCTGGAAGCGTTGTATTTATGAATGGAACTCAGATTACCAATACTTATGGCTATGGTGCATCCATCTTAGCGACAGGGAGTGTTGTTGTAGGTGGGGACAAATACTCCTTCACGTTGGATGGAAGCTCAGATGGCATATCTGGCGTCTATGTTGGCCACTACATCAGTGTTGCCGGAGAGACTCGGACTATTGTCGAATACACATCTGCGCGTGTGGTGAGCGTAAATGTGCCCTTCAGTTCAGCACCAGTGGTGGCTGCAATTTACACCATTTCGTCTGTACAATCTGGTCTGGAGTGGTATGGTAAGAATGGAGGATTCGTTGGGAGTGTTTGTGACATGAGTGTAGCGGCAAATCCGTGCAACATCTCTTTTCTGGCGACTACTGCTGGTGTGTATGCAGTGGAAGTGCAGTTGTATAGGGTGGGTGGACTGCAAGCCAATTACTATCACAATCCCTGGCTTCAGGGAAGCCCTTCGACCGTCAAGGTCGAGCCTACTGTTAATCATGATTGGGGATTTGGATTGATTACAGATACTGCTCGGGATCACATCGGAGCACGATGGACAGGTCTCGTCAAGGCCGATTTCACAGAAGTCTACACATTTGTCACCAATACTACAGGCTACGGGCCTGCGCTTACTGTCAATGGCGTGACTCTAGTCGACCAATTTGAAATTGACACTGGATGTGTCGAATATGACGCTGCTGGAGGATGCTTGTGGAGGACAGAATTTTTTCAATGGACGTTTGACTTTCCCTCTTCAGGAGTCGAGAGTGTAGACTCGGGCACCATAGCATTGACTGCCGGCAACTTTTACGAAATATCCTTAACTTACAAGCACAGAACTGGTGCCGCTTCTATACAGTTGTGGTGGACGAGCACAAACGTGCCTCTTCAGATTATACCATCTTCTTCTCTGTATGCTGCCAGAGACAAAGCTCCAGGCAGCCCTGTCAAGCTTCGAGTGCACCCATCAGCAACCATGTGCTCTAACAACGCCGCTGTTGACGCATCCATTCGATGCACCACATGTGGCTCTGTGGGTATGTTGTATGGCGCAGGTTTAACTGCAGTAACAGCAGGAGTCGTTGCCACCTTCAACCTCCAATCCAAGGATCAATACGGAAATATTGCAGAAATCCCCGGGAGTCCAATCGTTGTTCGAGTGGATGGAAACCCGAGGTGTGGTGCAGCGGGGTCAGGTCGCTATTACTCTGGCTGGTGCACTCCAGCTACAAGTGTAACTCCTTCCAGTACGAGCACTGCAGGTCTGTTCAAGTACAATTTTACCGCAGTAACAGACACTGCGGATTCTAAGATCTCTGTTGCCGCACTGGAGATAGGGGGGCTGTTTGCAACCTATTACACAGAATCTCCTTGCAATGAGGTCATGAGCACGAGGGCAAAATCTGGATCTGGCGTGGCCAGCGTTGAGGTCGTGAGCATGGGGTCCTCATGTACCGCTGATGGCACCTTGTCAGCTACGGGGGGGGGTCCTGGCACTGGATTCAGCGCAAAGTTTACGCAACGCGGCGGGTCCGTCGACAGGATTATCGTCACGAATGCAGGACGCGGGTACGACTCGATTCCATCGATTTCTTGCTGCAACATGATCATTTCCATTGCAGTAACCGGAACTGGCAGTAGTTACACGAGTGGAGGGGCGGCAACGGCAAGTTGTGCAGGGGTGACAGGTTGTATAGGTACAGGGTTTGCTGGCACTTGTGTGGGAGATGGCGCGGTGGTGACGTCAATTTTCGTCATAAACCCCGGGACAGGTTATCTATCCACCGCGCCTCCAGCGATTACATGCGCAAATGGCTCTGGGCATACGTTTACTCCTACTATTGATACTTCGACAGGAGGGACTGGGTGCCTCGGCACCAAGTTTGCAGCAGCCATGCAATTTACTAACAACTACGAAACATTTCTAGATACTGCTCCGAGGCTGCCGAATCCCTGGTGGGATGCCGACATTGGTTCGAGTGGCGCAGGGCTTACCAAATGCGCTCTTTTCACTCCTCATAAAGTAGAAGTGGATGCTACTGTAGATTTCAGCGGCGGTTCAAGTGCAGGTGACATTGGTATCAGCACATGGCCTGGAACTGGTGCTCTGAGCCAAGACGGCAATTGGTTCTCTGTTCGATGGGCTGGGTTTGTGCTGGCTCCCTCCAACGGTGCCTACACCTTCACATCTATGATCAACAGCGCAGATGAGAGGTTGAAGCTGTGGGTTGACAACTCAATTCTTATTGACCAGTGGTCAAGTTTGAAGGCGTTGGACGTTTCTGGCACTATTGGCACCTGGGTTCAAGACACCTACTATTCGGTGCAGGTACTATACAAAGAAGAGGTTGGAGCTCACAGCATACAACTAAAATGGACAGTGCCTTCTGCAACTACGGTCACGATTCCCTCTACACACTTGTTTTCGGCATACAATGCTGAAGCCAGCCCTCGTAGCATAAAGCTGTATCCAGATGTGCCATGTTCGTCGACGTCAATGTCTTCCGGGATGGGGCTCAGTCTGGTAACTGCTGGCATCCTCTCAGCTTTTACAGTGAGTGTGAGAGATAGATATGGGAATCTTCGTCAGACTTTGCACGACGAGGCATCAGGGTATGCCTTCAAATCATTCGTACGAATAGACAGCTTGAGAACAGTGCATTTAAGCACCACAGATCAGGCAGATGGGCTGCAGATGTGTACTTACAATATCACCACATCCGGATCTCACACTCTGAACACTTTTATCGCTCATGCCGGTGGTCTGCATGCGACTTATTACGATGATGCAGCCTTTTCCGGCAATCTTGCCCTGGCCGTGAGGACAGATACAACTATTGACTTTTCCGGATCCGGCGATAATACCTCGGCATCCGTATGGCCTGGCATTTTTGGCCATGACTTTGGCGTTCGATGGGGTGGCTTTATGAGAGCACCCTACGATAGTGTGTACACCATGAGCATTGCAATAGGAAGTTCGAATCCTTATAATGCTCCTACCAACGACAGAATAAAACTATGGATCGACAACAAATTAGTGATTGAACAGTGGACTTCATTATCAAGTCAGACTCCTTCTGGCACCTTCAATTTCGCGAAGCCAGAATATTTGTACGATATAACTATAGAATATAAGCACTATGACACGACCCAACAGGCTGTCCTTAAATGGAAATCACAAGGTTCTTACGCAGCTGCAGCCTGCGACTTCTCGTCGCCTTCGCCTGCACCACCTGCTTATGACGTGGCCATATGTGGGTGGAGGCTTGAGTCTGATTGTGATTCTGGAGCTTCGATTTGTCTGGGATCTCAGACCAAGATTCTTTACAGCTCCACATCATCTTCGGGCAATGCACATTTCGGGAGCAGCGTGGCATTTATTGGGGATGGTGATGGTGATGGTGTGCAGGACCTTGCCGTTGGTGCGCCTAGCGATGATACTGTGGATACCGACGCTGGAGCAATCTACATTTTACTTTTGACAATATCAGGAACTCTGAAGACGGCTGCTCCACCACGCGTGGCATACGTCAAAATCACGCAAGACTCAAACATGGGCACGTGCACGACTGCCTCGGCGTGTTTGATGGCTGGTGATGCCTTTGGATCTGCTGTTGCTTCTATGGGAGACCTGAATGGCAACGGATATGCTGACATTGCCGTTTCCTCCAAAGGTGCCGTCTTCATATTGTTCATGGACCAGGATAAATCTGTGCATTGCTATGAGTGCCCGCCTCAAGTACAGAGCTTCACAAAACTAGACGTGACTTTGTATTTTGGAAACGGAAATATTCCCACTTCCCTTGCTGCCTTGGATGATCTTGACGGCAATGGAGTGGTTGATCTTGCCGTAGGTTTTGATGGTGCTTCAGATGGGGAAGTCATGATCTTATTTCTGTCACGCACAGACTGCACTGGTGGTGCTGCTATCTGTTTTCTTCCATCTTCTGTGGAAATAAAAGATGGAGTCAGTGGATTCACGGAAACTTGTGTCGGAGGCAGTTGTAAATTCGGTTCTTCGATTGCTTCAATTGGCGACATAAACGGTGATAGCGTCCCAGATCTTGTAGTCGGAGCAAAGGCCGATGATTGCGGCGGGACGGACCGCGGTGCAGTGTATGTGCTCTTTCTCAACAGCGGGAGCTGGACAGTAAGAAATTCAGTGAAATTGTGCACAGGAGCCAATGGTCTTTTCGCTACTGATATTCCCAACAACGGCGCCGAATTCGGATCGAGTGTTGCCAGCGCCGGCGATATCAATGGCGACGGCATCCCGGACTTATTAGTAGGAGCTCCGAAGGAATATACAAATGGGACAATCATCACAGGTGCCATTTATTGGTTTACGCTGTCGCGCTCTGGAACCGTGATTACCAGCAAGAAG
>Ga0209491_10005652_pt1 | contig 18114 bp, 16 predicted proteins | sample BON02_FD_187213 | JGI IMG/M metagenome (GOLD analysis project Ga0209491, IMG submission 187213) | Freshwater microbial communities from Lake Bonney liftoff mats and glacier meltwater in Antarctica - BON-02 (SPAdes) (version 2) | ecosystem: Environmental > Aquatic > Freshwater > Ice > Glacier...
CGTAGTCAACGTTAATACTCCATGTATTTTTTAAGCGAAACACATGATAATGAGTTTATTAGCGTTGGCAACCTTATTTTTTCTAAAATGAAGCCCTTAGGCAAAAATGGCTAAAGTCCAGATTAAAACGAGTAGATTTTTGGATCTTATTCGTCAGAAGGTGCTGCGTCTTGAAATGCCTTGATTTTTAAACACGCATCCGTAATGCTTTGAATCAACGAATAATTTACAAGTGAAAACTCAAACCGCTGTGCGTTATATACTTGAGGGATGAGGCATATATCAGCCATACTGACGTGATCGCCATAACAAAACTTACCCTCTCGAGGCAAATGCTTGAGTTTTTCTTCAAACGCATCAAATCCCAGCTGTAACCAATGATGATACCAAGATTTAACATCATCATCGGAAGCGTTAAATTGCATGCGAAGTTGCTTTAACACGCGTAAATTATTCAGGGGATGCATATCCGTAGCAATCAAAAGCGCTAAACTACGCACGTGAGCTCGGGCATATGCATCCTTGGGGAGCAGCGGTGGGTTGGGGTGCTCTTCTTCTAAATATTCTAAAATTGCCAGTGATTGGGTTATAGGCTGGGTGTTTGTTTCGAGATCGAGCGCTGGGACTAAGCCTTGAGGATTAATTTTTTTATATTGAGGGGTATGTTGTTTGCCGCCTTGATGAACTAAATGTACGGGGATGGTTTCATAGGTTAATTGCTTTAAATTAAGTGCAATACGCACGCGGTAGCTGGCCGTCGAGCGATAATAATCATAGAGCTTCATGCTTTTTGTATCATTTGCTTGATTGACCCAAATAAATTGTGGCCTTCGTTATCCAGCATTTCAATACGTATACTATCGCCAAATTGCATGTATGGATGCTCTGCTTGGCCATGTTCAAGAATTTCAAGCATGCGTTTTTCTGCAATACACGAAGAACCTTGGCTTCTATCCAGATTTGATACGGTGCCTGATCCAATAATCGTACCGGCTGCAAGCGCACGCGTCTTGGCAGCATGCTCAATCAGCTGAGGAAACGAAAACGTCATGTCGATGCCTGCATTCGGTTTACCAAAAAATGCATGATTTAAATAGCTACAAAGAGGCAAATGCACACGCTCGTTATCCCATGCTACGCCAAGCTCATCCGGTGTGATGGCGACGGGCGAAAAGCTGCTGGATGGTTTGGCGTGGAAAAAGCCAAAACCTTTGGCAAGCTCGTTGGGAATAAGGTTACGTAGCGAAACATCGTTGACCAGCATAAATAAGCGAATATATTGCCCTGCTTCTGAGGCAGGAACACCCATAGGGACATCATCGGTAATAATCGCAATTTCGGCTTCAAAATCAATCCCAAAATCCTCATCACCTACCAAAATAGGATCACAAGGCCCAATAAACGTATCTGATCCACCTTGGTACATCAGTGGATCGGTCCAGAAATTATCGGGTAATTCAGCACCGCGCGCTTTGCGTACCAACTCAACATGATTAACGTAAGCACTGCCGTCTGCCCATTGGTAGGCACGTGGCAACGGAGATGCGTATAATACTGGATCAAATCGAAATGTTTTATCTGCAAGTTTATCGGCGTTAAGTTCTGCCGACAGGGCTTCTAATTGAGGTGCGATAACACACCAATTATCCAAGGCTGCTTGGAGCGTTGGGGTAATATCCGTTGCATAAACTGCGCATGAGAGGTCTTGATGAACCACGCATAATACGCCGTCGCGTGTTTTCGTTGATTTTAAGCTAGCAAGTTTCATGTTGTTACAGTACCTCGTTTGATTTGATCGCGTTCAATGGCTTCAAATAAAGCTTGAAAGTTACCCTCACCAAATCCGTCGTTGCCGTGACGCTGAATAATTTCAAAAAACACGGGGCCAAATAGATTTTCTGTAAATATTTGGAGTAATAACCCACCGGCAGGCTCAGATGTGCCATCAATTAAAATACGTGCTTGTTTTAGTTTATCAAGGGGTTCGTGGTGCCAAGGAATACGATCATGAATGCCCTCGTAGTAGGTATCGGGTACATCTAAGAATTTGAGTCCCGCTTCACGTAGGCCATGCACCGTATCATAAATATTATCAGTACTGAGGGCGATGTGTTGAATGCCTTCGCCGTGATAATCGCGTAAAAACTCTTCGATTTGAGATTGATCATCTTTGGATTCATTGAGCGGTATTTTAATTTTTCCACAAGGGCTACCGAGTGCACGGCTCGTTAAGCCGGTGACTTGGCCTTGTATATTAAAAAATCGAATTTCTTTGAAGCCAAAAATTTTTTCATAAAATGCGGCCCATGTATCCATGTTGCCGTGTTGTACATTATGGGTCAAATGATCGATGTGAACCAGGCCTTGAGCGGGAGCTGGTGTTGGATTTTGTGTAATAACCCATTGATTTGAAAACGGTGTGTGATGCTTATCAACAAAATAAATTACACTACCACCAATTGCCTCAATGGCAGGCAAGCCATGATTCACATCTTCTGCATCGTTAAACGCCGTTGCACCGTGAGCTATCGCATAATCAAAAGCATGCTTTGCATCATGAACACGAAAACCCATGGCACATGCACCGGCGCCATGCGTTTGTGCATGACGTGCGGCTTGACTGTTGGGTGCTGTATTAATAATAAATTGAATATCACCTTGCTTAAATAAACGAATAGGTTTTGTTTGATGTACCGCGTGCTCGGTAAAGCCTTGTAGATGAAAAATTTTATGGAGGCATAAAGCATCAGGGCCCGAAAATTCAAGAAAGGCAAAGCCATCGAGGCCACAGGGATTATTATATGATGGTTTATTCATAAACAGACTCCTTGTCGTTAATGTCTATCATGATAGCGTAAAACGATGATGTAGCAAGTGTTAGCCCAAAAATAACCATTATGGTCTATAATTACCTTGTAAGTAATTAAATAAAGGAATTATTATGCCTATTAGTGATCGTATTCAAGAAAAGCTGGGAATAGACCTATCTGTCTTTGAATTGCTAGATGAGGTCGCTATTCAAGAAGTGTTAGCCGGTGTGTTACGGAAAAAAGCGCTTACTCACTTGCACAGCAGTCTTGCTCCCCAGGCTAAATTTTTTCGCTCAAATTTTCACGCGGGTCATGATATTTCTATGGAGCAATATTTTTCTAAGATGAGTCAGCATGGAGCATGGGCTACTAATGATGAGGCAATAGCATTAGCCGAGATGCTAGATATCAACCTAGATGTAAATATGATTGATTATAAGTTGAATCGAGACAAAACCGATGTCATAGAGGTTGTAAAGAAAGGCGCTCTGTATAGAGCAAACACGGCTGATGCACCCACAATTACTTTAAATAATCGTGAAAACGAGCATTGGTTTATCAATGACCAAACAAAAAGCTTAGGAGATTGTTTGTTTGACGCTATGGCCCAATCGCTACAGCAGCTCGTTAGGCCTGAGCTGACGAGGGAGCATACCAACGGGTCTCCTCAATCTGACGTCACAGAGACGGAAAGTATTGCTAGTGTGGATAATGCGGAGCTTGAATCACTTAAAGCAAAAATAGGTTCTGAAGCAATCAGTGATTTGATTGAAGATATGCAACAGACGTCTTTATCTGAGTTTGAGGCCGCTAAACAGCTATCAGAAGCATTGATTAGAGCCATGGGTACAGAGATGCCTAATCTTGATGATGATTTTAAATTATTTCTTCAAACAGCCGAGTCTATCGATGTTATTAATACCATTATTAATGATATGCGAATGAGCTTGCAAGAAAACAGTTCCATCCGGTTAGAGATACTCAGAGCAGATGGAGGAATGAGCCGAAATGCAGACTATAAGATGTTAAAACAAAAGATAGACAGGGCACCGAGTTTATGTGCTGCAGATAGGGCCTTGGGTGATTTGAATCAGCGCCTTTTGGGGACGGCACAGCATCCGGATGTAGACGCCTCACGAGATGATGATGTAACACCGTCGAGCGGTTTGAGTGGTCAGCGTTGAATGCTAGTTTTTGGGTCTTATTAAAAAAAGCCCATCAGCCAACGGCAATAAGCTAATATCAACGCGTGTGTCAGCATGAATATGTGCGTTGAGACGGCGAATTTCACGTGTTTGAGGTCGTGTGTCTTCGAGATCGATGAGAGCACCTTTCCAAAGCGTATTATCAATGGCGATCATGCCAGCAGGACTGACTAATTGCAGGGCGAGTTCATAATAAGCAACATAATTGGTTTTGTCGGCATCAATAAAAATAAAATCAAACGTGTGGCCTTCACCAGCATCCAAAAGCGCTTGGAGCGTATCTAGCGCTGGGCCAAGACGTAAATCGATTTTATGTGTTTGCTCGGCTTCCTGCCAAAACAATGCAGCTTGGTCTGTCCATTGTGTACTGATATCGCAGGTGATAACACGCCCATCATGAGGTAAAGCCAAGGCCATAGCGAGCGCACTGTAGCCTGTGAACGTCCCGAGTTCTAATATTTTTTTTGCACGTAACATACGAATTAAAAACTGCATAAATTGCGCTTGCTCAGGTGCGACTTGCATCACGCTCAGCGGCAATGTTGCCGTGTACTCTCGAAGTTTTTCCAATACAGGGTGCTCTCGAAGCGAGACATCGAGTAAGTATTGATAAAGTGGCTCGGTGAGATTTAAATGTTTCATGCGGTGTGCTCAAGTTTTTCTTGGGCAATGGTGTCAGCAATGGTGCTGGTAGGGGTATTTTCATCTGTTGAGCGATGAAAAATTTCAAGCAGGGATGTATGAATATTCTTGAGTTGCTCGGGGAGTTGCTTGGTTGAATGATTTAAATATTGATCGGCAGCAAAAATTAATCCCCCAGCATTAATCACATAATCAGGTGCATATAAAATACCAAGATCATGTAATTTTTGGCCGTGGTAGGTGTGCGCGAGTTGATTGTTTGCGCCACCAGCAACGACGGTTGTTTGTAATGCTTTAATCGTGTTGTCATTTAATACAGCGCCCAGGGCGCAAGGTGCAAATATATCGCATGATACGGTATGAATTTTATCGGTTGATACAGACTCGGCATTAAACTCATGCATAGCACGTGCAACGGCGTCTTTATTCACATCCGCGACGGTAAGTTTAACGTCTAAAGCATGCAACCGGCGTGCAAGATCGTAGCCCACATGCCCCAGACCTTGAATAGCAACATGAAGGCCTTTGAGCGAAGGATTATTCCATTTGAATTCAGCTGCAGCTCGAATGCCAAGTAATACACCTTGTGCGGTGAACGGCGATGGATCGCCTTGCAGGCGTGAGGAACTTGCAATATAAGAGGTGTGCTGTTCGATAATGTCCATATCGTTAAGCTCGGTACCGCTATCGAGCGCGGTGATGTAGCGACCACCGAGAGAATTTACAAAATCGCCAAAAGCATGAAAATAAGCCTCGCGGTCATACTCGCCTTTAGGCTTTAAAATAACAGATTTTCCACCACCTAAAGGTAAACCCACAGATGCTGCCTTATAGCTCATCCCGCGTGCCAAGCGCATGGCATCGTAAAGTGCTGTATTGGAGTCCGGGTATTCAACAAAACGGCAACCACCTAAGGCTGGACCAAGTTTGGTGCTATGAATGGCAATAATTGCGCGCATGCCTGTGGCTGGATCGACTTTGAGATGAAGGTCGCCAAAACCGTGTGCGTCGGCATAGTCTAAAAAATTAGCATCGTCGATGGGGGTTTCTTCACTGTAATGCATGGCCAACTCAACAAGAAAAATGTGAATGCCTGTTATAAACAAGTTTGATGCGTAAATCAATCTTACCCAAAGCTTACGAAAAGTTCAGGTGAGATTCATGTTGCTTTCTTGTTGATCTATATTGTGGTATAGTGCGCTAAATTACATCATTCATAGCTCGTTTGAGGTTATTGCCATGTTATTAACGAATAAGCTTTATAAAGAAGTCTCGCTGGATGAGTATAACGCAGCAAGAAAGGTAGAAATTAATAATCTGTCGTTCACTTATTCGAGACAAACGGATAAAGAAAAATGGGACTTTCTTCTTGCTAAATTAGCAGCGGTTGTGCCTAATCAAATAAATTCAACGCTAGAGGGTGTGGGGTTTAAAGATGCGTTGGCAAAATTCCAAAGCCAGCGCAAAGAAGGCGATGCTAATTTATTTAACTTATCGCTGCATGATTGCCTTGATTATTTTGAAAACTTTTATTTTCTATATACAACAGAAGATAAGAAATTCAAGCTAAAGGGAGAGCAAAAAAACAAACTACTTGAATTAATCTTTGATGCTATGGGAACGTGTGAAACCGGGATCAACACGCGTTTCGATATGGCTTTGAAGTTATATCGAACGGATCTTGATTGGGTGACCAACCATTTGTCTAAACAGCGTTATGAACTTGTCAGTGGTTTACATGACCGGTTTAACGTTGAGTACAACGTGGGTGGTGCTTATCAGGTCCATATTTTAAACATTATGAACAGAGAAGCAGAAAAAGCACGTTTAGGATTGCATTCGGAGCATGCTGTGTTTGATATTTATGAACATAGGATACCCAATGTTTCTAAAAAAGATGTTCAAACGTATTTCAAGCAACATGCCCCTGGCATATTTAAAAAAGATTATGACGATCAAATCTTAGAAACATTAAGTCAACACTTGTTATTTGAAATTAATGAATTATATCAACCGGTCAATGGCGTATCTTGGGATGGTGCAGGAAGAACATTGGAATGTGAGGATATCACGGCCTTCAATAAATTTATTGAGGAGCGTTTAGGTTTTGATGGGGCCGGCGCTGAACTGGGTGATCTTAATGACGATGATACTCAATTTACATTAAAACCTAGAGCTGAATTTTTTGCATTACTTCGAGGGTTTGTTCAGACAAAACTCATACGTGATGGTCATCATATCCCGATGGATGGCATAAGCGATGCATCGGATGCCGATCTTAAAAACGTGAGACTTAAAAACGGTATCACCGTTGCAGCTTTGAAAGAGGTGAATCAAGCGATTGTCGGGTGTAATGCTGAAACAAAACGAGCGTGCCGTGCAACACTCATCAAGCATGCCGATGTTGTCTTGCAATATCCTGATTTATTGTTGCTTCACGTCAAAACCAATCCTGAATTATTATCGATATTACCTAAGGTCTTAACACGTGATGCTTATTTTTTAGAGCAAGCTGTGAGCACCGTAGATGCTTTGTTAGCCGACGCAATAAACGCTGAAGATAATGATGAGATCGGACATTTAAGGGCCTTGCTTTTGCGTTTGGTTCGCCATGATAAATCGTATTTAAATCAATGCACATCAACCATGGGTAGAGAATTTTTTGAGCAATATACAGACGCTAAAGCGAACAATAAAGAACAGGCTCTTGAAGGCTTAAAACAAGACGCTGTGTTGGGGTTCAGCAAAACGGCACGTCTTGCACAAGGGTTAACTCCGGATGAATTAATAGAGATTATTCGGTATAGAAAACAGCATCATTTACCACCGCTTCCTTATTGTAACGATGCATCAGGCGTGGAGGAATTTAAGCAACAACTTGGTGAGCAACGCATAGCAAACTGGAATGCGGACGGGCTTGCTGCACTCAGAAGCCAAGCATCTGACTGTGTGCGCTTGGGTACAGATAAACAAGAACGTGGCGGTGATAGTGCGCTTAAATATCTTGCAAAAAATGATTTGTGGTTTATGGCAATGGCACGTCATCAACAAGCGAATACGGGTCCATTTAAAACCTTTGGACAGGGATGGTTTTCATTAATGCAGGTTATCTTACATTTGCTAGCCGTGTTGTGGGAATTAACTAAAATAATTCTGACGTTTGTTATCGGAGTATGCTTAGCGGTACTTGCATTGATTACGATCGACATGTTGCCACCCGTGATTTTTCTTTCCATATTTTTTGTTTCTATTGGAGCTTTGTTACTTGCTCAAGTGCTTGAAAATCGAGAGTTAGCTTTTGTAGCCACTGCTGTTGGATTTATCGGTTTTGCTCTTTTAGCTTTCGATCAAATTATCATACAGCTCACAGTGCTATTGGTCGCTTATCAAAGTTATTTTTACTTAGCACCCGTTGCGATTGATTTTTATGATACGTTTGCTTTGTTTTTTACACGTGCTTTTGCCATATTTTATGATGATGACTCAGGTTACACACCCAACACTGCTGATGATGAGTTGCTGGCATGTGATAAAGTGATTGCGGATATAGCGATTGACGGATATGACGTCTCTTTGGAAAAAGTTGATGCCTTAATAAATATACAAAACAAAATCGCTAAGGATGACGAGCCAGGAGATCATCTGAATAAACCTTATTGCTTTTTCTATCATAACGAAGAACGCAACGTGTCATTCAACGACGTGGTTGCTATGGCGCCTGAAGATGAACGTTTGTTTGCTATCGGTTGATATGCAATAAGATGCATGGTGTATCGGGAAAGAATACGTTATTCTAATGTCATGATTATGATTGACGTTTGAAGACATTCGTGACAATAACTTTAGAACCTTTGATTGCGCATCGTGGTGCAGCACCTTATGCCCCAGAAAATACCTTTGCTTCATTTGAAAAAGCGCGCGAATTAGGCGCGCGCTCGATTGAATTTGATGTGATGATGAGTGCAGACGGTGAGCTTTTTGTATTTCATGACGCGAATCTTAAAAGAACAAGCAATGGCTGTGGCGAGTTTGGGGATAGTTCGAGTGAATATATTGCATCGCTGGATGCGGGTTCATGGTTTTCGCAGCAATTCCGTGGTGAAAAAATTCCAACGTTAAAAGAAACACTGCGTTGGTTTGCACATCATTCAATGCATGCAAATATTGAACTTAAGCCTTTACCTGGACGTATAGACGACACAACCACGGCTGTTTTATCTTGTATTAATCAATGTTGGTCTTCTGATGCACCGTTACCGTTGCTTTCTAGTTTTAATGAGCAAGCGCTGCTGCTGTGTTCGCGCCTGTTACCGGAGTTGCCGTTGGGGCTTTTGTTGTTAAACTGGAAGAACGATTGGTTATCTAGACTACAAAACGTGAACGGGGTTTCTTTGCATCTTCCTAAACATGTCGTGAATAAAGAGCGTATTCAGATGGTTAAAAACGAAGGTTACGCCTTGTGTGTGTATACTGTGAATTCAAAAAAATGGGCACGTCGTTTTTGGGAATGGGGCGCAGATGCTATCATAAGCGATTACCCTGATCTCATGGTTAATTAATTTTAATATTATTAAGTGTAAGTATGGAGGATGTAGGCATATGCAGGAAGGCGTGGTGTTTTATACGGTATTTTTGATTTTTACAGGTGCAGCGGTGTTTTCGACGTTGGTGCTTTATACACGTCAGTCACTGCTGGTTGCTTATATTTTATTAGGCGCTGTGCTTGGTCCTTGGGGATTGGGGCTTGTTTCTGACTTAACTGCCGTACGTGAAGTGGGAGAGGTTGGTATTGTCTTTTTGCTTTTTTTGTTGGGCTTACATTTGCAACCTCAAAATCTCTTGCATATGTTGAAAAAAGTAACATGGATTGCGGCACTGAGTTCTTTTTTGTTTGCGCTCATCGCTTACGGTATTGGCCGTTGGTTCGGTTTATCGGTAACGGAGTCGCTGGTACTTGGTGCGTCGATGATGTTTTCAAGTACGATTATTGGTTTAAAATTACTTCCAACGACGATTTTACATCATCAGCATACGGGTGAAGTGATGATAAGCGTGCTGTTGATGCAAGATATTATCGCGATTGTGGTGTTAATTTTAATCAATGGCGCACAACACGCCGGTGGTTTGGATTGGCGTGATTTGGTGTCGGTATGTGTGACGTTGCCAGCACTTGTGTTTTTTGCTTTTGCGATTGAACGTTACGTTTTAGTTAAGCTTTTGGCGAGGTTTGACCGAACGCAAGAATATGTGTTTTTATTATCGATTGGCTGGTGTTTGGCTTTGTCGATGCTGGCGCATCACTTGGGGTTGTCTGAAGACATTGGTGCCTTTGTTGCTGGCGTATCGTTGGCATCCAGCCCGATTTCGCTCTTTATTGCCGAAAGTTTGAAACCACTGCGAGACTTCTTTTTGGTCATGTTTTTCTTTGCCGTAGGTGCTACGTTTAATTTTGGTGCGGCCGCTCAGGTTGTGATTCCTGCACTGATCTTAGCTTCGCTGATTTTAGTGTTTAAACCGTTGTGCTTTCACTTTTTGTTGTCTAAAGCCGGAGAAAAAAAGGCCGTGGCAAAAGAGGTCGGTATGCGGCTTGGCCAGGCCAGTGAGTTTTCTTTATTGGTTGCAAGTATTGCATTAAGTACTAAGCTTATATCTGATGTGGCGTCTAATTTAATACAAGCAACGACGATTTTAACGTTTATTGTGTCGTCGTATGTTGTGGTTTTAAAGTACCCCACACCGATGTCGTTGACTGACAAAATGCGTAAGGATTAAATAAAGATGCGTGCGATTGTTCGAGTAGTTTTAGTTGCTTGTGCTTTGTTGTTTGTATTGAGTTGCACATCAAATCCTAAAGATGTTGCTGAAGCTCAGGACAAACGGGCGTGTGAGCAGGTTTGTTTAAAAAACCAACAGTCGTGTCTGCGGACGTGCGACAAGAGCTGTGCGACGTGTCAGGTGCGTGAAAATGAAAAGATGGTTCGACTTTATAAAACTTACGTTCATGAGCAGTGTGTGCAAGGAAAACGCGTGGCGCTTCAGTTGCAATCCTTTCGCGATCCACTACAATGCCGAAAATCGTCGTGTGACTGCCCTGCAGACTACCGAGTTTGTATGAGTGCATGTGCAGGCCCTGTGTATAAACGCCTGCAAGTTACACCCGTTTGTTGCTGAGGAAAATGAACATGGCTAATAAAATGCTTAATCAATTATCGAAAGAAGTATCAAAAGAATTATTAGAAGATCTTGATCCAACAGAAACAACTGAATGGATTGAATCTTTGGAAGCTGTGATTAAAGAGCACGGTCCCGAGCGCGCCGCTTTTTTAATTCAGCAATTGCTGAGTGCAGCTGACGCATCAGGTGTGTCACTTGCAACGGCTATTCATACGCCGTACCGCAACACGATTAACCGGCATGATGAAAAACCGATGCCATCCGATGAAGGCATTGGCAAGCGAATTAATGCTTTAATCCGCTGGAATGCGGTTGCGATGGTGCTTCGCGCGGTGAAGCATTCACCTGAACTGGGTGGGCATATCGCGTCGTATGCTTCAGCCTCTACGTTGTATGAGACCGGCTTTAATTATTTTTTCAAAGGCCCTCATGCACCCGGTGGTGCTGATTTATTATATGTGCAAGGGCATTCTGCACCCGGAATTTATGCACGTGCTTTTCTGGAAGGCCGTTTGTCTGAGAAACAACTGGATCATTTTCGTCAGGAAGTGGAAGTCGATGGTTTATCTTCGTATCCTCATCCATGGTTGATGCCTGATTTTTGGCAATTTCCAACGGTATCCATGGGACTTGGCCCGCTTCAGGCGATTTATCAAGCACGTTTTTTGAAATATCTCGAAAATCGAGGTTTAATTGAACCAAGCACGCGTAAAGTTTGGGCATTTCTGGGTGATGGCGAAATGGACGAGCCCGAATCACTTGGGGCGCTTTCGATTGCTGTGCGTGAGAAATTAGATAATTTGATTTTTGTTGTTAATTGCAATTTACAACGTTTAGATGGTCCTGTTCGAGGAAACGGAAAAATTATTCAAGAACTCGAAGGAATTTTCCGTGGTGCGGGTTGGCATGTGAATAAAGTCGTTTGGGGTGGTCGTTGGGACGCATTGCTTGCTCGCGATAAAGACGGCTTATTACAACAGCGCATGGAAGAATGCGTGGACGGTGATTATCAAAATTACAAAGGTAATGATGGTGCCTATGTCCGCGAACATTTTTTTGGTAGCTCGCCTCTGTTGAAAAAAATGGTTGAGCATTTAACCGATGATGAAATTTGGCGCTTAAACCGTGGTGGACACGATCCACAAAAAGTTTATGCAGCTTATGCAGATGCCGTTGCCCACACAGGCTCACCTACCGTTGTTTTAGCTAAAACAATTAAAGGTTACGGTATGGGCGGCGCAGGTGAAGCTCAGAACATCACGCATCAACAAAAGAAAATGTCTGATGATGAATTAAAAGCTTTTAGAGATCGCTTTAGTATTCCAATTACCGATGAAGAAATTCCGAGTATTCCGTTTTATCGACCGGCTGAAACAAGCCCTGAAATGCAGTACTTAAAAAAGCAGCGTGAAGCTTTAGGTGGCAATTTACCCGTACGTAATACAGAAGCGGATGTATTAAAAGTGCCAGCATTATCTGCTTTCTCAGGTGTCACAGCAGGTCTTGGTAAGCGAGAACTTTCGACGACGATGGCGTTTGTTCGTATTCTCTCGGTCTTACTTCGAGATAAAGTTTTAGGTAAACGTGTGGTGCCGATTGTTCCTGATGAGTCACGTACGTTTGGTATGGAAGGTTTGTTCCGTCAAATCGGGATTTATTCGCCGGTAGGTCAGCTGTATACACCGGAAGATCGCGACCAAATTATGTATTATCGCGAAGCACGTGATGGCCAAATTTTGGAAGAAGGCATCAACGAAGCCGGTGCATTTTGTTCGTGGATCGCAGCAGCAACGTCGTATAGCACCAATCAATTAACCATGATTCCGTTTTATATTTATTACTCGATGTTTGGTTTCCAACGCGTGGGTGATTTGGCCTGGGCGGCGGGTGACATGCAAGCACGCGGATTTTTGCTGGGTGCGACTGCGGGGCGGACAACGCTTGCGGGTGAAGGGTTGCAACATCAAGACGGTCACAGTCATTTGATGTCATCGACGATTCCTAATTGTGTCTCGTATGATCCAACATTTGCGTATGAGCTTGCTGTTATCATGCAACGTGGTTTGTATCGCATGATTGAAAAACAAGAAAATGTGTTTTATTACATCACGGTCATGAATGAAAATTACACGCACCCTGATATGCCTAAAGGCGCTGAAGAAGGTATTTTACGTGGTATGTATTGTTTAGATGCCTGTAAAAAACCTAAAAAACATCATGTGCAATTACTTGGTTCAGGGACTATTTTACGAGAAGTGATTAAAGCAGCGGCTATGCTTGAAAACGATTTCTCGGTATCTTCTGATATATGGAGTGTGACGAGCTTTACGGAGCTTCGTCGCGAAGGTTTAGAGCTTGAACGTCAGGCACGCTTGAATCCTACTAAAAAGCCTTCCATAAGCTATGTAGAAGAACAGTTAGCCAATCAACAAGGTCCGGTGATTGCTGCAACGGATTATATGCGTTTGTATGCAGATCAAATTCGTCCGTGGGTTAAAGCGCCTTATGTCACGCTGGGCACCGATGGTTATGGTCGTAGTGATACGCGTAAAAAACTTCGTCATTTTTTTGAAGTGGACGCCAAGTTTATTGCATTAGCTGCATTAAAAGCCTTAGTTGATCAAGGTGCGCTACCGTCGTCGGTCGTATCAGACGCGATGAAGCGCTATCAGATTGATCCTAAAAAAATAAATCCTGCAACGCATTAATGAGAGGGTAAGGATGACGAATAAACATGAAGTCAAGGTCCCAGATATTGGCGGCGTGAGTGATGTGGATGTGATTGAAGTGTTGGTCAATGTCGGTGATACGGTCGATATTGATACGCCTTTGGTAACGTTAGAGTCTGACAAGGCCAGCATGGAGATTCCGTCTCCTATGGCAGGCGTTGTCGAGTCTTTGAGTCTCAAGTTAGGTGATAAAATATCCGAAGGCGATGCTATTTTAGTGTTGACTTTAAATCAAGCAGGCAGTGATACAGGCGCACAAGCGTCGCTGTCGCCAGAAATTGATTTGCCGGCAGATATGGTTATAGAGCACAACATGGTCTCTACGGATTTACCTTTTGAAGCACTTGCAGAGCATTCAGGGGCACCCGTTGTCAGTAATGCAAAACCTGTTGACGCAATACATGCTGAACCGGCTTCATCCGGTGGACTTATTTTAGCTGGGCCTGGCGTGCGTCGATTAGCACGTGAGCTGGGTGTGAATTTAGATAGCGTGTGTGGGTCGGGCCGAAAAGAGCGCATTACACGTGAAGATCTCGAGCAGTTTGTTAAGCAAAAATTGCAGGGAAAATCACAAGGCGGTGGATTCAGCTTACCGGAAGCCCCACGTGTTGATTTCAGTAAATTTGGCTCGATTGAATTAAAGCCGCTGAATAAAATCAAACGCATCACCGGTGAGCATTTGCACCGAGCCTGGGTCACCATACCTCATGTTACGCAATTTGATGAAGCCGATATTACTGATTTAGAAGCATTTCGCAAGTCTGAGCTTAAACAAGCAGACAAGGAAGGCTATAAATTAACGTTGCTTGCGTTTGCATGCAAAGTGGTTGCACGCGCGCTGCAAGTCTTTCCGCAATTTAACAGCTCTTTGGATGCAACCGGTGAAAACTTGGTTTATAAGCACTATTGCCATATCGGCATTGCTGTTGAGACACCGCAGGGCTTGGTTGTTCCTGTGATTAAGAACGTTGATCAATGTTCGGTGAGTGATATTGCAAAAGAAATGGCGCGTTTAAGTAAAAAAGCACGTGAAAAAGGCTTAATGCCCGGCGATATGCAAGGCGGATGCTTTACTATTTCGAGCCTAGGTGGCATCGGTGGTACCGCGTTTACTCCGGTTGTAAACAGCCCTGAAGTTGCGATTTTAGGTTTGTCACGCTCCAGCATGAAGCCTATCTATGATGGTGCGGGGTTTGTGCCAAGACTGATGTTACCTCTGTCACTTTCGTACGATCATCGTGTGATTGATGGTGCAGAAGCGGCGCGCTTCACCCGGTATATTAGTGAAGGTTTGAGTGATATGCGACGTATTTTATTATAATAATTTAGATATTTTAAGAAAAATTAAGGCAAAATTATGACAAAGCAAATAAAAGCTGATGTAGTAGTAATAGGTAGTGGCCCTGGCGGTTATACAGCTGCATTTCGAGCGGCTGATTTAGGTAAACAGGTTGTTTTGGTTGAGCGTTTTGATACGCTTGGCGGTGTGTGTTTAAACGTTGGGTGCATTCCATCCAAGGCCTTATTGCACGTCGCTAAAGTGACCGAAGAAGCACGTGAAATGGACGGACTCGGTGTCAGTTTTGGCAAGCCAAGCTTTGACAGCAAAAAAATTGTTGCTTGGAAAAACAAAGTGGTCGGTAAACTTGTTGGCGGTTTAGCGGCACTGGCTAAACAACGCAAAGTTACGTGTGTGACGGGGAACGCTCAATTTACATCACCTAATCAATTAGAAATTACAGGTCCAGATGGAAAAACACAGGTTGATTTTGAGCATGCTATTATTGCGGTAGGGAGTGAAGCCGTTAGCTTTCCGTTTATCCCTGAAGATCCACGAATTTTTAGCTCAACCGGTGCGCTTGAGTTAGCGGATATCACCGGAAGTTTGTTAGTTTTAGGTGGTGGCATTATTGGTTTAGAAATGGCGACAGTTTATGCAGCTCTTGGTGTGAATGTCACCGTGGTGGAATTTGCAGACCAACTGATGCCTGGTGCTGATGCTGATTTGGTGAATGTTCTCAAAAAACGTTTGACCAAACAAGGCGTAAAAATCTTATTAAAAACCAAAGTCACCGCGATGGATGCAAAAAAAGATGGTATTCATGTGACGATGGAAGGCGAGCATGCGACAACAACACCTGATGTATTCAAGCAAGTTTTGGTTGCTGTAGGCCGTAAGCCTAACGGTGCTAATATTTCAGCAGAAAAAGCAGGCGTGAGCGTGGATGAGCGTGGGTTTATTGCTACAAATAAATACATGCAAACCAATGTTGAACATATTTTTGCAATTGGTGATGTGGTCGGTCAGCCTATGTTGGCGCACAAAGCGATTCCTGAAGGTAAAGTCGCGGCTGAAGTGATTGCTGGCATGAAACATTCGTTTGATCCAACCTGCATCCCAAGTGTTGCATACACCGATCCGGAAATTGCATGGACTGGATTAACCGAGCGTGAAGCGAAAGCTGACGGCGTGGATTATGAAAAAGCGGTGTTCCCTTGGGCTGCGAGCGGTCGTGCACTGAGCATGGGTCGTGAAGAAGGCATGACAAAATTAATCTTCTGTTCTAAAACTAAACGCATTTTAGGTGCAGGTATTGTTGGAGTGAATGCCGGTGACCTCATTGCCGAAGCGACACTGGCTATTGAAATGGGTTGTGATGTTGAAGATATAGCACTCACCATACATCCGCATCCAACACTTTCAGAAACCATCGCGCAAGCAGCTGAAATGTTTGAAGGTACGGTGACCGATTTGTATCTGCCTCCTAAAAAGAAAAAATAAATTTATTTTTATATTTTTTTGTATTGTGATAATAATAGATGATGAAAGTTTATTTTATCGCAATACTAGGTGTCTCTTTTTTTATCACGGGCTGCGTGACCGCGCCGCCACGTGATATTAATAATATTTGTCAAATATTCAAGCAATACCCCGATTGGTATCGTGATACACGCGCGGTTGAAGAACGCTGGCATATACCGGCTTCCATTCAAATGGCCATCATACACCAAGAATCAAAGTTTGATGCTGAGGCAAAACCTGAGCGTCAAAAATTGCTGTGGGTGATTCCGTGGACGCGTCCGTCAAGTGCTTATGGTTATACACAAGCGTTGGATGGCACGTGGGGTGGGTACAAACGTTCGCGTGGTAAGGTCTTGGCATCACGTACAGATTTTTCTGATGGTGTTGATTTTATTGGTTGGTATGCTAATCAAGCTCATCAACGCGCGGGTATTTCACTTCGCGATCCACAAGCTTTATACCTGGCCTATCATGAAGGTATTGGGGGATATCAGCGTAAAACCTATCGTCGCAAGCTTTGGTTGATGCATGTAGCACGTAAAGTTCGAGCGCGTGCACGTCTTTATCAAGCGCAATTAAAACACTGCCAAGATACATTAGCTCGAAAGAGCTGGTCTCGTTTTTTCTAGTGTTGAATTAAGTTTTATTTGGCTTAATAACTTTTATATGGTACAGTATGCTTCTTTTTAAACCTCCGTATGAGGCTAGCATATGTATTCAACATCTTCAGCATCAAATTTTTTCAAGACAAATAATCGTTTTTCAGCGTCAACAAAAAAACATACAAAATTAGAAACAATCGACGAATTAAGTTCAATAGAAGACATCGAGCGCGAACTTAAGCTAGAGAAAGATCGGCTGCTCAAGTGTGGGGCAAGGGAGCTTTCGGAGGAATATCTAGCATTGCTTAAGGAGCGTAAACTGTTAGAGTCTAGCCCGCGAACGGTGGGAGAACTCCCGTATTCACCAACAAAAAATGTAAGTGAAATAAAGAGTGAGTATCATCGTCGTTCACCTACGGATATGATACGTGGTTTTTTAGAGCAGGCTCCGAAAGATAAGTTGCGCTGTAGGTTGGGAACTTTAGAGATTGAAACACAACCTGTTCCCATATCACCTAATCCTGTGTCTGAGCTTGAATTAAATGCATATAATCCTAGCAAAAAGGTCGCTTATGGAGTCTCTGTACTACGACCGTCGTTTATATCAAAATATTTGGGTTCTCTGGCTGATGTAGATGCTTCATCTACGAATGAGGACTTGGGCTCGAGCGTTGCATCATCCTTGACTGATTCATACGTTTCTTCATCTTCTTATTCTGATGGCGATCCTTCATTATTCAGCGTCTTTGGTAGTTTCAAATAAGGCGCATCGGTTGAATGTATGTATTTACGGTAGCATCGAGGTAGACAAATGATTTCAAAACTATTTAAGAACCACGCACAGTTAAATCGAATGGATACAAGCCCTCGAGCGGTGAGCTTGCACCCGTGTTCACCCACGAAAAATAGCGATAATGATATTAATGAACATTCGTTGCATACTCCCATAGCATCACGTCCTATACCTATACCTATAGTACGTGATGCAAGTCAAGTGAAAGGCTATGACCTAAATTGATCGGAAAAAAAAAAGATCAATGCGGGTTTGTCCTTTAATCTGGCTATTTTTACCTGAAATAAAACAAAAACAGTCGGTTTTAAGTTGAATTTGTCATTTTTACCCGCATTTTCTAAAAATAAATCATAAAT
>Ga0209491_10005660_pt1 | contig 18082 bp, 13 predicted proteins | sample BON02_FD_187213 | JGI IMG/M metagenome (GOLD analysis project Ga0209491, IMG submission 187213) | Freshwater microbial communities from Lake Bonney liftoff mats and glacier meltwater in Antarctica - BON-02 (SPAdes) (version 2) | ecosystem: Environmental > Aquatic > Freshwater > Ice > Glacier...
CAACTTTTGCGACTCTGTCGTAACTTTCCATTGCCATTACCCACTTGCACAGACCCTCTGCAGCGCTAGAAGATTTGGCAATAGCGGCAGGATCAAACTTGAGCTCGTAGTCTGCAGCTGCATACGGATAATATGTACCAGGACCGCCCGGAAGCCTGCCACCAGTTACAAATTTTTGTCGAATTGTATCTATAACCTTTTGAGGGATATTGTCTTTGTCGTATGCCTTCAAAACATCAATGAGCGGTTTGCCACCCACGCCCTGTCCAAGGACCGTCTGGGCAGGGCCCCACCAGTCGTCGATTTTCTTTGTCGGATCGTTTGGATCTTTCCCTTTGACACTCTTCATTTCAAGCATCACCAGCACCGAATGCATCGCAAGAACCACGCCCGTGGGAGGTTTGCCCATACCCTTTACTTGATCCAGATCTGCCTTCTTGATCGTGTCCAAAGCCTTTAGAGCTGCATTTACAATTGGAATGGCTTCTGCAAGATCAGCCTCGCACTCATCCTTGACTACTTTAACAGATGCAGCTTGTTCAGCCGTGACCGCCTCGTCTTTACCAGCAATAGCCTTCTGTGCTTCCACCCCAGGCACCTTGGCCTCGACTTGCTCAGTGAGAGCAACAGTTTCGACGGCAGCCTTTTCCAATGCTGGCTGCATTTCAGTGAGCTCTGCCTTCATGGTATTGACAGAGGTTTCTGCAAGACTGAGAGCCCCGAGTCCACCTCTGTATCGTTTGATCAGAAGCTCCACCTCAGATCTCTTGACACCCAATAGAGACTTGTAAGTGTTGATGAGCTCCAGGTACGAGGTGGGCGTCACGTAGTTTTTGCGACGGGTCTCGTTCCAAAATCGTTCAGTCAGATCCCGTGCACTTTGCTGCATTTCCATGCACATTTCTACGCACTTGCCACGAACGACTTCTGACGTCATTTCAACCTCTGCGAGGAAGCGAACAGCCACTGCCAAAAGAGCGTCATCAGGCCATGAAGTAAACCAGTCAATTGTGCAGCAATTGACCAACGAGGGGAAAGAGCGTAAGCGAGCACGGAACGCCTCGCTCACAGGGCTGAACGCAAGCACAACATGCAAGTTCGCCTTGCATCGCTCGATGAAGAAAGCCCATGCCTCGGCTGGAGTGTTAAGCGGTCGCCCAGCTGCCTTGGCAGCTGGCCGCACCTTTTCTCCAAGCGTTGCCTTTTCGTCAGAGGCGAAGAGATTCGGGACCTCTGCAGTGTTCAGCAAGTTGTTGATATCCTCCACGAACGAACTCATTTTGATCTGAGAATCCGTAAACAGAAAAGTCGTAGATTTGCCGTCACCGCCAGAGATCGAAAGCAATCGTTTCAAGTCCTCACGCCACTCGTTCTTGCCATAAGACTTCGAGATTTCGATTTCCACGACGGTGAAATCACTGATGAATGAAGCAAGTCGAGTGCAACTCTGACGTCCACTCCCGCCAATTCCAACGAGAAGTGCGTGACCTCCTGGGCTGCGAAGAATACGGCAAATTCTAGAAATATGCTCAATCATGAAGAGGAAGAGCACCAACTGCATGGGCTTTTTGCTCATAGCATTGTGGTCTTCCAAGAACGTGTTGCACACAGTGATCACCTGCTCAGGATCTTTCATTTCTGCGTACACTCGCTTGCCTTCGGGGGTGCCGAAATCCCCGAACAAAAGTCGCCTGATTACTGGAATCCCAACCACACCCTCATCGGTCTCTTGCACCAGATGATCCATCAACTTGGTGATTTCAAGACCAAAGTTCTTCTTCAGCAGCGCTTGTAGCAAATCAATCAACCATTGCCGATCCTTATCGTCGGTGAGGCGATCGTAAAACACCCTCAAGATTTCGTGCATCCACAATCGCACCCCTTGCTGCCCATCCGTCATAGTCTCAGTGTCCGCCATCAGAACGCCAAAGATAACCCTTGCAAAGTCACGCAAGTTGAACAGGTAGTGGCTCTTAGTTGGTGTTGGCAATAACGTTTCCAATGCAGAGTCGTAAATTTCCATAGTACTTTTGATCATGTTGTCCTTCAAGCTCTTGATTACACCTGGAGTGCCTTTCTTTTCATACTGGAACTTCATGATCGAATCAAATATTCCAGTCATGGCTTCCCCGTCAAACTCTGTAACGCTGATCACATTGAACCATCTTGTAAATCGAGGTGTGATGTATGTACGACCACCGCCGGGTGGACCCATTGCACACACGTACATCATGTCGATGATATTACGGAACACCTTCTCCTTGTTATCATACCACCCGTCGTAATCCAAGTACTGTCGGAGAATTTCAATAGGAGGCTGGGCTCCATACTCCTCCTTGAGGGGCATATTGAGATCGTCAATAAAGACGAGACATGTCTTGCCCATCGGCGGTCCATACACACCCTTGCGTCTTTTGTCGAGCTTCCCATCGATAATGTCTTGTGTTTGCTGCGCTGTCGTCTGCGCAGAGAATCCAAGAGACATCACAGAGAACTTGTCCGGGCTTAGACCACTCAGCAGGTGGCTGTTGATGTAAACTGTTTTGCCAGTACCTGTTGGGCCAACCAGCATGAAGGCCATCCTGTTAAGCGTGTGGTTCAAATTGGCGTTTCTGCAGCACTTGTCCAACCAAAAAGTGTACCTGGTTGTGTCAATGGTGGGCACAATGATTTCGTGCGGCTCCATGGTAGTGGGGAATGGCTCCCGGCTGATAAGTCCCGTCCACAAACCCCACTTTGCTTTACCCTTTTCGAAGTGATATTGATAGATATTGCCCTCTTTGGGAAAGGGATTTTGGATCATGTAGTTGCCGCGCTCACCCTCCTCATTGTAAGGGGCTGGAACGGTGCCAGCAGTACACTCTTTGATGAAATCACTGAATTTTGTGCGTCCAGGAGCATCTACACTAGCACACACGCTCCAGGTCATGGTAAACAGGAAAATACCCTCGAGCTGCGCAGTGGCTTCTTTCTCAGTGAGCTTGTAGTTCTTTAGCTCGCGGCCATCGCCGTACTCCTCGCCGTATTTGAAGTCTTCCATCATGCTGTCGATCATTTTCAGCATGGACCAGCCCATTTGGATGTCCGACGACGGCGAAACCTCCTTGAGCTCCCGTCGCAAGTACTTCAGGGCCGGTGGGACCAACCACTTGAACATGGACTCGATCATCTCCTTGTCATTCTGAGATACAGTTGCGGGTAGAGTGTTCAACCACGAACTCAAACTAGGATAGAGGCCTACTTGATGTGGCTCATAGTACACCATTCCACATCTGCTCACGGTGGCGGGCGAGGCAACTTCAAGATCCTGAGGTTCGAAAATCATGTTCATGGCTCCTGACATCTGGATAATTTCTCCACTGACTAGGCAGAGCTTCTTGTTGTCATCCAGCACTGTGTTGAATTTGGTCAGGTTAAATTTGGGTAGATTAGATCACGCGTGTGTCCAAAGATTACATCACGTGTGTGTCAAGAGATTACATTCGGCCTACATCTTGTTGTAATGCCCCACACGCACGCGCACGCGCAAGCGCACGCGCGCACTCACACACATACACAAACCTGTATTCATATTTTCAATCCAAATGGCATCAACAGGCCCATCAAACATGACCCATTTGCGCTCTGGTCCGCGGTCTTGGGCTGCAGTACGAAACTGAATGGCCAGGATGCCATCAGTCCACTCATTGGTGACAGGATCGGTTTGGCCATAAAGCTGTCCCATGGAAATACTCTTGGGATTCATGTGGAAAACTTTGACATGGTTCTCCTCATTTTGATCGAGGTCCTTGAGTCTTCCTAGTGTGTCTCGCAGAGTACGATAACTACACGTCTTGCCTGCGTACGAGAGACCGACAACCATCAAACCGTGACGCACCACAATCATTTCGAACAGCTCGATCGTTTTCTGCAAAAAGTACTTTTCAGGCTGCAGATTGGCTTGCTCACAAGCCCAATTCATAGCTGCGAGCATATTGACGTAGTCAGGTTGTGGTAGTACCACGCCTGGGAAAAGATCCTTAGTGATACCCTCGAAAAGCGGCAAGTCATGAGACAAGAATTTTGGAAGATTGACGTCACGGATAGACCGGAGCATGAGAACCGATTCGGGCTGATCTCTGTAAGCCTGTTTCAAGTTACCCGCAGCACGGAGCACAGCCATGACGGCACGCATACCATAATCATAGTGAGTCTGTGAAGACAGCTGCTCACTACACAGCTTGTAGGTTGCCACGATCTTTCTAGCAAGTACTCTGCCCTCGCTGAAACCAAACGACATCAGCATGATCTCACCAATCATACCATAATCGGGAACCATCATTGCAACTGTGCGGAACAGCACTTTGAGGTTATCTGGAAGATCTGCGCGCCCAGCATACCCGGGATTCATGGTAATGAACACCGCACACGACTTATTAAGCTGGAGGTGACTGCCCTCGAAATCAAACTCTGTCTTGCCCTGCTGAACACTTCGCTGAATATGCATCACCTGCTGAGCGACTACGGAAAGGACCTCCAGCTGAATGCGATTGAACTCATCGAAACAAGCCCAGGCTCCGCAGCTTGCTACCCCCTTGAAGAATTTTCCCATTGCCAAGTAATCCAGGCCATCGGAACAATTGAAGACAACGCAGTAGTTGGAGACAGCCTTGGCCAGATCTTTTGTCGTCTCAGTTTTGCCCGTGCCCGCAGGGCCCTCGGGTGCACCGCCAAGGTAGAGCTGAAGCGCGCCCATGAGCGTTCTGTAACACCTATCAGTCAACGGCGTGACAACCAAACGGGAACTGACACCCAGGTATTCGTATCCATACATCAGACAGGCCGTGATCATCTTGCACGCGACCTGCTCATTTTCCCAAACGTATCGCATCTGCGACAGCCAGGAGAAATCCAAAGGGCTTGTGATGCCTTCATCCGCAAGAATTGCTGTCATGTCACGAGCATGCACGTCAAGCACACACATGGCGCCAACAGCACTGCGCTGAAGTTTGGTCAAGTTGCCACGGACGAGTTCAACAATATCATCAAGCTGCTGAGTCAACTTGTCGCGGTACTTTGCCACACCCTTGCCACCGGGTTCGACAATGGCAGCCTCAGTCTCAGTAGTCCAAAACATTTGGCCGATACAAATCACCACCATACCAGGCCATTCACACGCCCACTGCGTCCTCACGTTTTCAGGATACGCCTGTCGAGCCTTCATGGTCTGATCTCGCACCGCCTCGCGCATGTACGCCTCTGTTTGGAGCAGCCATTTTTCTACGGCGCCTCTAGCCTCGGCAGGATTCAGTTTTCTGGGCCAGGGTACAAGCTCTTTTTCTGCGCTGATCATACCCTCGATAACGAGTTGGTCATTGAATTGCAGCTCGGAAATGGCCTCAAAGCACTTGCTCAGGTGCGGCTGGACCCTGAGAGGGTCTTTCGTTTCAGCAAGGATCGATAAAAGCTCATCGTTAGATAGGAAAAAAAAGCGCGAGAAGAACAAACGCTTCTCCTCCAGATAAGCATTGAGACCCTTATTGATGAGTTCGAGCAGGTCGAAGGATTCTTTGAGGTTATCGATTAATCCCTCAGTTCTTGAGAACGCCAGGACTTTGGGGTTCTCTTGGCAGCGCGACACGGTAGAACGGACCATGCCGTCCACCTTGACGAAGCGCTCCGACTCCTTGGGCATCTGCTTCTTGATATCTTCAGATGCGAAAATGGGCTCTAGATACAGCCATTGCCCCTGCACCTTGAGCCAATAATCCAACACGTCTTGCGTCGTCTGGAGGAAAAAATCCCACTCCTTTGCTCGTGCCTCGAAGGCCTTGATATATGGAGAGGCCAACATGGTCTGTGTTTTGACAATCTGGTCATCCAAAATTGCCTGAATTTCGTCGACACACGCACCCGCAAGAATGCTGGTGCCTGTATCACGCCAAGAGGACATTTCGAAGACCATTTCTGTCCACTCGGAGAGCTGTTTGTCCAAGTTCTTCTCCAGAGAGTATTCCTTGCTGGCCCCCTCACTGACCTCCTCCATCTTCTGCAAATAGCCTCCTAGATTCTTTTCTACCATGTCCTGCAAGCTGGTTCTTTCATGGGGTTTGATCGAAAAGCCGACAATGTCTGAAAAGGAATCCCAATGGCGGTCTCGAAGGCCCCCGTTACACAAAATAGTCACAAGCGGCACTTGCGGCTTGAATTTTCCAATCAAATCCTTCATCGAGGTAGAAAGAGCCAATCCGTTTTGTTTCTCACCCCATGTCTTTTGGAACTTGTAGGCTGTGCGCCATGCAGCATCCACATCTTCTTCAACTTTTTCGGGATTGAGATCGAGAATGGGACCGTTCAACCATTTATCCACATTCTGTTGTGATTCGTGTACTGCTCGGAAGAGGCCCTCATAGGGTTCAAGCGTAGTCAGATTTTGCTCGACCTGCGGGTTGACGGTGGCGTTCCAGCCAAAGATTTCCTCCTGCGAGTTGATCGCTTCGAGCTCCTCACCCAACGCTTCCAGGTCCTGCTTGACTTTGACGGCACTTTGAAGATAAGTGCCGACCAGCCTGGGGTCTCCAAGACCATCCAGTCCTCCAATCGTTTCTGTTGTGGAGGCAAGATCGTCCTCGAATTTCTTCTGACGACTACGCAGGCCTTCTTCCATTTTCTCTTCCTGTCCCAGAATACGATCCAAGGATCCGTTGATGACAGGTTGGATCTTTTCAGGCCACATGTAAGTCCTGGTGTTGATATGCATGTCTTCATCGGAAATTTCCTTTCCAAGATTGTGCAGAAAGTCCACGCGCTTCGAAATTTTCAGGATCTTGTCGTGCAGAACTTTTTGCTCCTTGCCAACACCTTCAAGGAATGTCTTCAGAGCCTTCATTTCGTGTGACTCCTTCGGCTTTTCCATAGCACGCGAATTCATCTGCTCGAACCGCATACAAACTTCATTCATTTCGTCCATATTGTCGGCCAGTACCTGAGAAAGGAGAATCTCGGCCATCTGCAACGCCTTCGCGGCGATTCCTCGTTTCACAGGTTCCGTCTGCACGACAAAAAGGCCCATATACACTTCGTTCACAGTGACATCGACAACATCAGTTGCGGCTTTGCGAAACTTCTCGATGTCGAGTTGGTACTGCTCCAGGGAATTTTTGGCAGCTTTGTAGTCTTCGCCAAGCTTGTAAGGGTCGAGATTGAGCAGGTTATAGTATTCGTGCACAAATGCCTCGTACATTTCCACAATCTTGCGCGGGCCCTCCATGTTGACTGTTACTACTTGGCGGACTCGCTCTTTGGCCTCAACGATGGACTCCTCATCGGTTCGCGCAACCCTGAGGCCATTGCCGTTGTCTACTGCCTCCATAAGCTGCGATGTGATCCCAGCAGAATCAGTTCTGATCTGTTCTTCTGTGATCTCGGCATCGGGATCCGCGGGAGTGTCTTTGTTATTGAAAGGCGAATAATCAGGCAAAATGCTCGTGTCAAGGGGAGGAAATCCATCCACAGCACCTATTGCATGATCCAGAACAGAGCGCAACGTCGTATCTATCTCCTCCAGACCAGGGACGATGCGAATGTGATTGCCACTGACTTGGAGCTTCACGGTAAGTGCCGGCATGATTTTCACATCGTTTTTGCCTTGGGAGGCAAGTGCCACAAGCTCTGGATCAATGGGATAAAACGATTCGTAGAATTCCGACATGCTTGTGCAGGTTGACTCTACCAGGCCTCGCAGCTGGCGTGTCATAAGCACCGCAACAGATCTGAACACTTGTTCCTTGGCTAGCACCAGCTCTACAAGGGCTTCATCGTCAGGTGGGTTCAGAAAGGTTTCCACAACCTTAGGATACCACTTCTTGCGAAGGGAATTACGGACATTGTCACTATGCTCAAGCTGTGCCACCTTGTAGCGATCAATCTCCGAGGTACGGTGCGAACCATCCAGCCGAATATCAAGCAGCAGCGTGCTTTCGTACGCCTGCCACGTGTTCTGGAGCTCCAGCGCACAACAGTTGAAGGAAAACAACCTATTTGTCATGATATCACGTGCGAACTGCACTGATCGAGACCAAGACTGTGGTGGCGTGTTGATTCCTGCGTGCATGCATTCACCAAAATCGAATTCTAAACGTCGATGTTTAGCAGCCTCGAAGGGAGTAATTACCACACCAAGGCGCTTCCTCTCGTCCTGGTTCTTGAGTATATAGTCTCCAACGCTCTTTTGCACACATTCATAGTACATTTCGTTCATTTCTGATAGCATGTCATCTACCATATCGTCCACCAGCTGCATCGTATGTATTCACGTTAATACCGTCACACAAAACACGATATTTGCAAAAAACATGACTTTTGCCTTGATCGCATGTTTGAGGTTTAGATATGCCTGGAGCAAAAAATTGGACTCCAGTATGACAAAACGATGAACTCGCCGAAAAGCAAAAATTGGTAGCAATCCCGCATCAGCAAAGCTTTCAAATATCACACGGATAGATTATCTCACATATTTGGGGATCGCCGGGAAAGAATCAATATTGGCCATGCCTGCCATGCACCAAACAAAAACAGAAAAATTACTCCACGACGGTTCTAAACAAGCCAAGTGAATGTGTGCAGGAGACTTGCCACTCAAAAGCACGGAGATATTACCACAGACATTGTAAATCCATTCTTGCTTGATAGGTGCAATTGTCTCCTTGTCCACGCTGTCCAAAAGACCGTAGAATCGCTGCCAGTTATGAGTCGTAACGTGTCAAAACTAGGTCATGATAATGAAACACTCACTCCTCTTCACGCCCTCACCGTTGTTGTAGCATATATTCCGACCTATTTCGACAGTAATGATTTCCCAAATTCGCAATCTGCAGGTGCGCGGCGGCGAGGCCCACTGCGCTGAAGCTGCCGTGCTTCAGTGACGCGCGGCAGCTTCGGCGCGGTGCACCTCGCCGCCGCGCGCCCAACGCATCGCGCCACGAATTTCATTCGACACCGGAGGGTAGAACATTGGTCTGGGTATGAAAGATGGTTGCTGCTGCACCAGGGGTGGAAGCGATGCGAATCTCAAAAATGCCCCTGGGCCGTCCCTCTAAACATATTTAGACTTGTCATGCAACTCCCCACAACACCCCCTCGTAGCTCCTGTGTATCTCACGTGGTACCGGGCATGACGAGGAGACTCTCGTATTTGTCGTACTTTCGCCCCAGCCTCTCGAAAACTGGAACGGACGGTAGTTCCGTTCCAATTTTTTTGGAGATTCAATTGGTCGAGCTGACGCTCACGGGGTATTTTTGAGATTTGCATTTCGGAGACTCAATTTGTGCGAGTTGAGGCTCACCTCATGAGAATCAGCTTCAATATCGCTCATAGGTCGAATTTCATCGTCCATCGCCAGTGGCAGCTCACGCTGTCTTGAAAATGCAGCGCTGGCATCTGCTGGCTCCTCCTGGTCCTCCTGCAATCCAACACGATTATTGGGAGCACATGACATAAGGAAGATGAATGCTGCAACAACTTGATTTTCCTTCCCTTTACAGTGTCCAGAAAGTGTGACTGTGTTTCATGAACAAGGCGAGCAAAATCCACCTCATCTAGAAAACCGTAAGGCATCTCAGAGTAAGATTGCTCGATCAATCGCGTCTTCCCAGGCATGGGCGAAGAAAAGGATGAGCCCTTGATCTTTTCTTTCACTGCAGTCTTGGTGAGCGTGATGGCAGATGGTGTGTAGTAGGCACCAATTCTGTTATCAAGTTGACCCCGTCAGATCCAGTCCTGCCGGTTTCTAGAAAAGACCACAGAGCAAAGAAATCTGTGCCAGCCTTACCTGTCGCTTGGACTGCGGAAGAGAAAGTCATGCTCATACTTTGTCGCCGCAAGAGTCATAGCACACGTGTTGAATGGATTCCCACTTTGCGGTGCCTGCGGTGCTCTGTATTCAGTATGGGGGGTGGTGTGCATTTGCAAACACACAAAAGCAGCTGACAGACGAGTCTGTAGATCACAGCAGCTGAGGGAAGGATGCACATAACACCCCGACCGCGAGATGCGTGCGTGCGCGACTGCCTGTGCCCCTGCATGCCAGCTGACCTGGGAGCCGTTGAAGGCAGTGGCCAAGGATGAGACTGAACCCTTGGACATTTGTGGGACCCCACCACTGCCCGCAAATATGGCAGACGGCTGCTTGAATGGCTTAAAAGGTGAGCATGCTTGCGCTCCGATCGGTGCCCCTGACGAAATCCGGATGTGGTTTGGCCGAGCCCGGCTGCCACCGCCATTGTCGTACCGCCCACCTTCAACGGGCGGTGCCATGGTGGCCGGGCGAGCCTGAGCGCGCGGCGCTCAGCACCGTCAACGGAATATTGCTCTCCACAGCCACTGGCAGGTTGCGATACCCTTGGATGGGTTGTGCGTGTGCTTTCAGCCGACAAGCGCCCGACGATGTCGAACCGTTTGAACTGAGTTCTATAGAACTGAGTTCAACGAGCAAAAACTCGAGTGTGCTCATGTCACAACACCCCGGGACCGTAACGATTCCCCAATATCGGGTTAATCAGAGTGAGCTTGAGTTGTCTGACAGCGACAGCAGTGTTGCCTCCATCCTTGGCGTGTGCCTGAATGGATTTGATGGAGACGCTTTGATGTCGGATGTAGAAGAAGCGCAAGACGACATTCAGGTAGGTGCGGCCGCGGGGGTCAATAACCCCAGTGACATGACGTGGCGCACGACAGGGTGGAGTGCTGGAAGAGAAGATTTGGCGAAGACTAAGGAGGCAAAAAGGGCAGGTTCACTGGCAGGCAAGACAGTCACTTCCAACCAGCACGGAGCTGCGCTTAGTGAAAATGATGTTCAGGGACCTCAGGGGGGTGGGGGACTGGGGGTGGAGACAAAGTGAATGGGACTTCTGTGACCCTGACTGCGGCTCAGAAAAAGGAGAAGAAAAGACTACAGAACAAGGAAAAAATTTATAAGAGCCCAAGCAGTACTGATCGGAAGGACCGAGTTGGTGTCAGCCACCACAACCGTGACCGCACTACACGGCACCTTGAGAACCTCTCAAAACTTTAACACTAACAGAAGTTTCTGCACAAATTCCTTTGTGGTTTGAAAGGTGGTGACAAATTCATAAACCATCTGATTTACGCGGTGTCTGTCCCCTTATGTTCCTCTCAGAGCCACCTGCGGGCTCACGCCTAGTTGGAGTGCCGAGTGTGAATCCCCGACCTTGGCGCTTTACCAATAATAGCATCGGTCTCCCCCATGCACCTTCCTTGTCTGTTTGCCTGTTTTTATGAGTCTGTGTTGTGTGTGTATGTTTTCTTCTCTACCTGTCTTTCTACCTGTGTTCTGCGCGCTGTGTGTTTTGTGTGCGATTCTGTATCCATAACCACCTTTTGTTTTCTTTCTCCTTTCTCTACAAATTTAATAGACACCTATGTCACGGTGCTTGTTGATGTACGCACAAATCTGCGAATATGCCTAAATTCTTTCTCCATCCACATCTTCATTTCTCTACTTCCTACGTACGTGTATATGAACATGTATATGCATTTTCCTCCTCTTCTATATTCATACATACTTTTCGCCATATTCAAATGTATGTTTTGTAGTCTGAACATGTATATACATTTTCCTCCTCTTCTATATTCATACATACTTTTCGCCATATTCATATGTATGTTTTGTGGTCTGAACATGTATATGCATTTTTCTCCTCTTCTATATTCATACATACTTTTCGCCATATTCATATGTATGTTTTGTGGTCTGTTCTATATTCACAACCACCTTTTTCTTTTCTCTTTCTTGTTCCAAAAATCTGATAGACACCTATGTCACGGTGCCTATCAATGTATGCATGACCCTGCTCATATACCTAGACTTCCTGCCCATCTGTATCTTCATTTCTTTAACTCCTGCAAATATGTATCTAAAAATTTATTGACATTCTCCCTCCTCTTCCATATCCGTACACATTTATCGATATGTTCATGTGTATGGTTTGTGTAATGATCTGTATTTTTTACCTTCTTCTAGTTTTGTTTCTTCTTTTGCTAGAAACCTAATACACACCTATGGAAAGGTACCAATTGATTTACTCCTAACCTTGCTTACATCGTTGTCCTCTGCTCAGGCTTCCTGCCGCATTTCCATTTATGTGATTCACACATACGCGTGATTCCACTTGTGTACGCACTTCCCTCCTCTTCCATTCTCAAGCACATTTATCGCCATATGTATATGTATACATGTTTCGACTATTCTGTAATGTCTCCTCATAATCTATATACTACAATTATAAGGCGTCTCTGTGTGCCTGCTTGTACAAGCTGCTCCCGTGCTCACGTATGGACGCCTACACCATGCGCGATATTACAATTAGAATGATTTGAATACACCACGAAATATATAAAGAAACATACAAACAATATGTCATACATCAAATAAATATAACTTGCAGGTATTCCATAAAATAATAACATATATAAACACAAAAATCAATACATACGACTACCTGAAAAAGGGGGAAAAAAAATCGAATCAGAAACAAAAATAAAACAGAATCATAAAACAGAAAAAATACAGTAAATGAAAATAAACAGAATTATTGTTTCACATGTGTGTGATGATTCTCTACTCCGTGTTTCTTGATGTGTATGATGTTCTCTGTCCTGTTTATTTGAATACATGTGTACGCGTTTGCGATTCATTTCATGGTCCATTGCAGGACTGCCTTCGAGTCAGGCGCTTCCGGGCTACCGTATCACTGCACCTCCATCTGTGTGCGTTCCTGATGTAATTGGCGCGCTAGCTGTGTCGATTCAACAACAAAAATAAAAATAAATAAAATAAAATAAAGCAACTCACATGGTGCCTTGTCCGAAGCGAGCGCCTGCAGCTGCGAAGACTGCAGGCCGCCAGTAACAATACAATACAATACAGCCTACCAGGTAAGCCAAACTGCGATGCGGTGACGCCAGCACGCTTTAACGCCTGCCACTCTGCCTTGTTCACTAAGTAGGCGTAGGAGACGCGTGCTGTGCGCGCACTCACACAACGCATGCGCGCGCACACATCACACGCACTTCGCCTGCCCGCCTGCTGTCGCTGCGGCGTCGCGCCACTGTGTGCAGTGCGTCTGCCACGCTATTTTGAGCCCTGTCTGTGGTGAAGGCATAGGTGTAGGGAGCAGGCGCGAGCCCTGCTGGCTTGTACTGTTGCCTGACGCCACCTGCTGCCATCGCTTGCTATATCTGCTACCACCGCATGCTCTGCGAAAACCAAGCCCTGAGGTCGATCGGGTTTTCAGGACATCCTGGGGAGAGATGTGAACAATCAGACGTTGGCTGGTGTGGTCTCTCTCTGGAGCACGAAATTGCAACGTATCACAAGTGGAATAAAAACCCTTCGAGTAGTGCCCAAGACTGTGAAGTGGGATGACACCCACAAGCTTGCATGCTGTTGAGAATTTCTAGTTTTGTCCAATTCGAAACATCAGTTGAACCTCTCATCCACTTATTCCGACGCTTGTGACGATGATGCTGGCCCCCACTGACATGCAGTAGTCCTATATCCCAATGAATTTGCGCTGCGCCTACGATAGTTTATGTGACCCTCCTTGGCCCTGTCCCTTTGTGAATTTGTAACATGTATGCGAGCGCTAATATCCTCCCCTGTTCCCGCAGAAATTAGCAGGCCTGGACAACCAGTCTTTCCATAACTGGGTTCACCACTCGTGCTTTCCGCCGTCTCCTCCCTGACAATATCCAGCACCTTGTCGTTGGGGGCTACCTGATGTTTCCGAACCCGCGCGTGATAGAATGTTCCAATGACATCGTGTTCTTGTTCCCACCTCCACATCTTTTGTATCACCTGCCTGCCCCTCTCCCTGACTATTCTATTATAATTGTAGGTGTTGTGAGCGTGTGGATTGTCTTGTTCATGTGACAGGTGAGGTTGAATCGCAAGACCCAGCTTCAAACTCCTAGATGAGGCAACACTCCCAGATGACTCTAAAGGTTCCCGGCACCTGGAGATGATCACACCTGGTCAGCAACGACACACGTCAAAGCGGCATAGCTGCACATACACACGCCCCCCAGGTGGGCAGGGCCCACAGGAGGCTGCCAATGCTGCGAATACTCCCAAATGAGTGTAAATTCGTCAATATCCTGGCCAGAAGGAACATTGGTTCTGCTCTGCTGCAGGGTCAACAGGCTCATTATCTTCCTTTGTCATATTGTACGCTTCATTGTGGTCAGACAATGGGAAAGGGTTGTCTGTGGGTCCTATATTTCTCTGGTTGTCCTTCGTTTTTTGGGTTTTGACGAACAAGTGTTGCTTTGTTTTCGTCATTGGTGCAGGAGCATATGACGTACCCTTGGAACCCCAGTACCCAAGGAATCTGGCCATTATTCAGGACCGTCACCAATGAGTCTGAACGAACTTTGGTTCTGCCCAGACACGGAGCCGCCAGGGCTCTGTCCCTGGTTGTCAACGGCGTTAGTTGTGGGTCTGTTCGAGGAGGAAGAGGAGGGGATAGGTAAAGCCAGCGACGGGATGCGCGGCAAGCGGAGGGATTTTAGCCCAGGAGCATCCGCGCACCACTCGCAATCAGGCAGAGTCCATACCAATTTTTTAAAATTTGTGGCACCTTTGTTTTTCCCCTTTTTTTTGGTGTGCAAAATCGGACGTGAGATGACAAGATGCAGGGTGAGGATCTGGCCACCCCAGGTTCTTGGGCGCGCGACAAGTGGAGGGGACTAAGCCACATAGCTCGCGCCACTCGCCTTACCTTTGCGTCCAGCTCATTTTTTTCTTTCAAAAAGTGCGCCGACAAGGAAGCCTGGGAAGTCAGCGCACCTTTTTTCAAACAAAAAGCAAGTCGGCCCACCTTGTTGAAAAAAAATTAATTTTTTTTTCCTTCGTCGGCGTCGGCGCATAACAAAACCCGAGTGGCGCGTGGCAGCTCCGGGGCAAGCCCCTTCGCTTGCTGCGCGCCCAGGGGGGACTTGCCCAGGGGGGACTCGGCGATGTGGCACGTTGGCGATCCATTTCGTGGGCCCAGGTACATGCTCCTTGCTTGGTCCACCTTTGAGGAAACCCCGGGACCGTAACGATCCCCCAATATCGTTCAAATTAAACAATGTAACACACACACGGTTCCCGTCTTCAAAAAAAAATCTCGAATGGGTATTTGTCAATGTTTATTCGGGGTGCGCCAGTGCCACCAGACGTTCGAGTACTAGTACTCTGCGAGCTTTCACCAATTCGAAAAAAGAAAAGTCATGGTTTGCTTGCGCGCCCAGTGTGGTCATCCCCCCTCAGGTTAGTAAGCTTGGTTGCAACCCCTTGTTGTACTAACAGCATCCCCCGATGACCAACATGTCCGCTCAGCGGGCGCCACCAGATTTTCGTTGATCTGACGAGATTTGAAAAATAAACAGATTGTGAGTTGCGCAAATCACTTGCTTGGTTCTCCCAGAGCCCATCAACATCCCTTCACCCAAAACCACCTCATTTTGGCCCTTGTCCAAGTGGATCTCATCTCCCGTCTCTAGCAAACCCAACCAGAACGTCCAAACACAATAATACGCCCAAGGGTTGAATTCATCACTCAGAGCGGTCCCCAAAACTCCGGTGCTCGGACTGGAGGTAAGCGATAAAGCTCTGTGACGACACGTCCACGAACTAGATCGTTCGTGGGCGGCCCGTGACGCGCGACAGTAGATCTTGTTTGTGGGCGTGTCGTCACGATGCTTCATCGCTGACGCCCACGGAAAAGATCTCATGTCGCGCGCCACGGACCGCCCACAAACGAGATCGGATCACACACGGGATGGTTTGGTCGGACATGGTTCAAGCTTCTTTTTTTGTGTTCTAACGGTTCTTTTTAGCGCTTGCGTCCTAGAAAAGCGAGAGAGCAGCGCAGAATCGATTACTGGGGTTGCATGAAGGTATCTAACATCATGATCTCACTGCTCGTCTTCAAGTGTTGACCCTACCCCTCGGCAACATTATTGCTAGCCAGGCACATGTAATCGTCCTCATCGTGTGGCAAAACTGGGGAATTTCTTCTTTCTTGTTCTGTAGGAGAAACCCGGACCACTGGCAACTGGGGTTGCACCTGCTGTAGAATGGAAGTCATGCCCGCTTCTACTAGCCGCTGTGTTGATTACACCCCCCTGTAATTGTGGTGGATCACAAGGCAGTAGTCGAACGCTGGTTTAATGCTCCCCCTCCAAAACAGTGTAAAGGAATATTGTAAAAGCTACCATTGTAAAGAACAGTGTAAGAGAGTAGTATTAAAGTTACTCAGTGACAAAACTAGTCGAATAATTTACACTACTCACATTATCCTTCTTTACATTGTCACAGCACGACGAAATCAGCAGAACTCTGGTCTGCTCCGAGTGGATATTTGCTGAAAGATTTTTTTGAAAGGTTAACAGCGAATCATAGGTTGCTTGTCGTGTTGCCGCATCCATACATCTCTCAGTGCTCCCTCCCAGCCCCCAGCCCTCGGAAAAGGCTCGGAAGGATTTGAAAGGAATCCTTTTGCTTCCAAGACTTTCACGTTGTACAGATGCGCGTTGGGATCTCATTGATCCACATGAAGAGCACGATCTGAGAAGCCACAGAGCCTGCTGCCAGGATGAAGCTTTACAGCGATGTGGAAGCTGCCCCGCCGCCATGTACACCTCACATTGTACCTGAAGAATGCTTGCTTTTGTCCCTGCCATTCAAATTGTATTGGTCCACGTCCGAGTTGAAAAGAAGGAAAACAGCAGGGTTGATTATCTGTGGTGGCCACCCGAGTGCGGGCTGACGTTCACGTCAGCCTGCGTCATAAACGGACGCAGCGCAGTGTGGAATGCTTGGCGCGAAATACCAAACTTTTCGGCAGTTTCCAAAAGATGTGGCGGTACTTGTGCAACACAGGACACCTCCTTCCAACCCCGTCTCTTCGAAAGTGCGAGCTCCACGCCCTCCCCAGCCTCTGTCTGCACCCCTTCTCGGGGCAGTCTGATTTTAATGCGCAGAGCGTGCAAACACAAGCGCGTTTTTGCAAGGCTACGAATTGCACTGGCTCTACTCTGAGAGTCAAGACTGTTAACGCTAGTGTTGGCAAATGCCTCCACCCTGTCTTTGTCTTGTACTTGCAGCTCTGCCTGCCCCTGCGCATTATCTTCAGCGTCCTCTGGAGTTGATTCAAGATGCGACACAGCGCGTCTATTCGGACCATATTTTGAATCGCCAATAATGTAACAGTGGTCACCATGTCTGCCGTTTCCATCTTCTCCCGCCCCTCCTCCCAGCTTCTCAGCGCAGTGTACACGCAATTGATGAGTGCGTCCCTGCGACGGCCATAGAGCGACAAGATTCACGTGCATACCACTTTTAGCATATTCTCCCGCGCCAGCACTCTCAAGCATGACTTGGTAGCGGGTTGATGCCTCCAATCCACCTTGCGAAATAGGGACACAGGATACACGATCACGACCACCGGGCGCCGAAATTTTGAGCAACGCCGCCTTGATCGTGCCTGTTCATCACTTTCAAAGTCAAATAGAATCGGCTGCCTCTTGTACAGTATCAGAATAATAACCACGATGCAGCCTCCACCAGATAGCCCTAGTGTAAACAGATGCATACATACACACACACCGCTCTTGCGAAGAATTCGTCCTGCCACGAGAGCCACATACATTTTGTCGACCCGGCCATCTTTGAACGCGGACGAGAGATGCTCGGCGGTCTCCCGCGTTTTTGCCATGATTAGACACCCACTCGTCTCACGATCAAGCCTATGCACCAGCCGAGGCTTCTGCACTTTACCTCCATGCAATGCAACATCTTGCACCACGTGCTGCATCCAGGCATCAAGGTGTTGTCCTTTGGGTATTTTGGAGCCCCCCTGCACTGCAATTCCGGAGGGCTATTTTTGTGTGTGTGCGTGTGGGTGTGTGTATGTGTGTAAGTGTGTATGCATGCATGTGTGTACGCGTCTAAGCGTGTATTCGTATTTTCATGTGTGTATGCGTGTCCGCCCGACCCAGACCGTAAATCAAAAGGACCACTTTCCCCCCCCCCCCCTT